>ERZ1643249.193-NODE-193-length-77687-cov-58.268794_pt1 | contig 77687 bp, 78 predicted proteins | sample MGYA00579263_ERZ1643249 | MGnify/ENA primary metagenome ERZ1643249 (study PRJEB29033, sample SAMEA4952264) | chicken gut metagenome | biome: Broiler Chicken; feature: Gastrointestinal Tract; material: Caecum | place: Ireland | collected 2018 | study: Broiler...
CGTGAACCGTGAACCGTGAACCGTGAACCGTGAACCGTGAACCGTGAACCGTGAACCGTGAATCACGGCGGGGCGGGAATGAATTTGAAAATAGAAAAACGCCGGCTGTCCTCCACAAGGCAGCCGTCCACACGAAGATATGAGCGGCGAAGAAAAACACTGGTATGGGCTGAATGTAACCTATGCCTGCGAAATAAAGGCGAAAAAACGGTTCGATGCGCAAGGCATCGAATGCTTTCTGCCGATGCGTTATGCGGAACGCAGTTTCAGGGGCCGGACCAAGCGGCTGCTCGTTCCGGCGTTCCGCAATCTGATCTTCGTCCGCACGGACGAAAAGACGCTGCGCGCCCTCGTCCGGCAGGGAGATATTCCCGTGCGCTGCCTCATGGACCGGGCGACACGACGTCCGGCGGTCGTCTCCGACCGCGAAATGGCCGACTTCATCGCCGTGGCCGAAAGCGGTCTGCCCGATGCCGCGCCGCTCGCGGCCGATGCGCAGACCTTGCGCAGCGGCGAGCGCGTGCGCATCGCCGAGGGGCCGCTCCGCGGCGTCGAAGGGCTCCTGCTCCGCTCCGGCAACGGGGAACGGATCGCCGTGCAGGTCGCGGGCGTGGCCGTACTGACGGTTACGCTGCCCGCGCAGTCCGTCGAGAAAATCGAAAGCAACCAACCACAACCCACTACAAAACAATGAAAGGTATCGTTCTGGCAGGTGGATCGGGAACCCGCCTCTACCCCATCACCAAAGGCGTGAGCAAACAGCTGCTCCCCATCTACGACAAACCGATGGTCTACTACCCCATCTCGGTGCTGATGCTCGCCGGCATCCGCGACATCCTCGTCATATCGACCCCGACCGACCTGCCGGGATTCCGCCGCCTGCTGGGCGACGGATCGGACTACGGCGTGCGGTTTGAATACGCCGAGCAGCCTTCGCCCGACGGTCTGGCGCAGGCGTTCATCATCGGCGAAAAGTTCATCGGCGACGATTGCGCATGTCTGGTGTTGGGCGACAACATTTTCCACGGAGCCGGCCTCTCGGCCCATCTGAAGGAGGCCGTGCGCAACGCCGAGCAGGACGGCAAGGCCACCGTCTTCGGCTACTGGGTGGACGATCCGGAACGCTACGGCGTGGCCGAATTCGACGGGGCGGGCAACTGCCTCTCGATCGAAGAAAAGCCCGAACATCCGAAGTCGAACTACGCCGTCGTGGGGCTCTACTTCTACCCCAACAAAGTGGTGGATGTGGCCAAACGCATCGCCCCGTCGGCCCGCGGCGAGCTGGAGATCACGAGCGTCAACCAGCAATTCCTGCGCGACGGCGAATTGAAGGTCAAGACGCTCGAACGCGGATTCGCATGGCTCGACACCGGCACGCACGACTCGCTGGCCGAAGCCTCGATCTTCGTGGAGGTGATCGAAAAGCGGCAGGGACTCAAGATCGCCTGTCTGGAGGGCATCGCCTACCGCAACGGCTGGATCGCCGAGGAGAAGATGCGTGCGCTGGCCCAACCGATGCTCAAGAACCAGTACGGCCAATACCTGCTGAAGGTGATCGACGAACTGAAGCGATAGACACGCGCTCCGCGAGGCGGCGTCTGCGGGCAAACGGCCGATCCGCGGCAGCCGCGCCCGAATGCAGAGACGAACCCGGAAAAACGCGAACGATTCCAAGAGAGAACAAGCGATGAAAGTGATAGAGACGGATATAGAAGGCGTAGTGATCCTCGAACCCGATGTCTTCGGGGATGCGCGAGGATACTTCTTCGAAAGCTACTCGCAGGCCCGATTCGACGCACAGGTGCGGCCCGTGCGGTTCGTGCAGGACAACGAGTCGAAATCGAAACGCGGCGTACTGCGCGGCCTGCATTTCCAGAAGGGGCGCGACGCGCAGTCGAAACTCGTGCGCGTCGTGCAGGGCGCGGTGCTCGACGTGGCGGTCGACATCCGGCGCGGATCGCCCACGTTCGGCCGGTACGTCGCCGTCGAGCTCACCGGCGAGAACAAACGGCAGTTCTTCGTGCCGCGCGGATTCGCCCACGGCTTCTCGGTGCTGAGCGGCGAGGCCGTGTTCCAGTACAAGTGCGACAACTTCTATGCCCCGCAGTCCGAGGGGGCGATCGCATGGGACGATCCCGATATCGGGATCGACTGGCGGCTCGCGCCGGAAGAGGTGCTCCTCTCGCCCAAGGACAGCGCCCACCCGCGACTGAAGGAGGCGCCCGAACTGTTCGACTACAATACGGATTACTATGCTTAACATACTCATCACAGGCGCCAACGGGCAGCTCGGCAGCGAATTGCGGCGGCTCGGAGCCGCATCGCGGCACCGCTATGTCTACACAGACGCGGCCGAACTCGACATCACCTCCGAAGAGGCCGTGCGCCGCACGATCCGCGACGAGCGGATCGACGCGATCGTCAACTGCGCGGCCTACACCAACGTGGACCGGGCCGAGGAGGACGAAGCGACGGCCGATCTGCTGAACCACCGGGCGGTCGCCATTCTGGCCGGCGCCGCGAAGGAGTACGGCGCCACGCTGATCCACATCTCGACGGACTACGTGTTCCGCGGCAACGGCAACACCCCCTGCCGCGAAGAGGAGCCGACCGACCCGCTGGGCGTGTACGGGCGGACGAAGCTCGCAGGTGAAGCGGCGGTGCAGGCATCAGGATGCAAATACCTGATTTTCCGCACGGCATGGCTCTACTCCGAATTCGGCAACAACTTCGTGAAAACCATGCTGCGCCTCACGGGCGAACGCGAGCGGCTGACGGTCGTGTTCGATCAGGTCGGCACGCCGACCTATGCGGCCGATCTGGCCGAGGCGATCTTCGGCATCCTCGAAAACGGCGCTTACGAAGGCCGCGAAGGCATCTATCACTTTTCGGACGAAGGGGTCTGCTCGTGGTACGACTTCGCCCACGAAATCGCACGCATAGCAGGCCGCACGAACTGCGAGATCCTGCCCTGCCACTCGTCCGAATACCCCTCGAAAGTCCGGAGGCCGGCCTTCTCGGTGCTCGACAAGAGTAAAGTCAAACAGACGTTCGGCATCGCGGTCCCCCATTGGCGCGACTCGCTGATACGCTGCATGCAAAGATTGAAATAAAGACACCCAACGATATGAAACGCAATATTCTGATCACCGGCGGAGCCGGATTCATCGGGTCGCATGTCGTGCGGCTCTTCGTAACGAAATACCCCGACTATCGGATCGTCTGCCTCGACAAGCTGACCTATGCGGGCAACCTCGCCAACCTCAGCGACATCGAACAGCGCCCCAACTACGTCTTCGAGAAAGCGGACATCTGCGACTTCGACGCCGTATGCGGCATCTTCCGCAAATACGACATCGACGGGGTGATCCACCTCGCGGCCGAGAGCCACGTGGACCGCTCGATCAAAGACCCGTTCACCTTCGCCAAGACCAACGTGCTGGGCACGCTCTCGCTCCTGCAGGCCGCACGCCTTCACTGGGACGGCCGGTGGGAGGGCAAACGCTTCTACCACATCTCGACCGACGAAGTATACGGAGCGCTCCGGTTCGACGGTTCGTTCTTCACGGAGACGACCAAATACGATCCGCACTCGCCCTACTCGGCCTCGAAAGCTTCGTCGGACCACTTCGTGCGGGCGTTCCACGACACGTACGGCATGCCGACGATCGTAACCAACTGCTCGAACAACTACGGACCCTACCAGTTTCCCGAGAAGCTGATCCCGCTGTTCATCAACAACATCCGCCACGGAAAGCCGCTGCCCGTCTACGGCAAGGGCGAGAACGTGCGCGACTGGCTCTACGTCGAGGATCACGCCCGCGCCATCGACCTGATCTTCCACAAGGGACGGATCGCCGACACGTACAACATCGGCGGCTTCAACGAGTGGCGCAACATCGACCTCATCCGGGTAATCATCCGGACGGTGGACCGCCTGCTGGGCAACGCGGAGGGCGCGTCGGACCACCTGATCACCTACGTCGCGGACCGCGCCGGCCACGACCTGCGCTACGCCATCGACTCGAGCAAGCTCAAGAACGAGCTGGGCTGGGAGCCGTCGCTCCAGTTCGAAGAGGGCATCGAGAAAACCGTCCGGTGGTATCTCGACAATCAGGAGTGGATGGACCGCATCACCTCGGGCGAATACGAGAAATACTACGAAAGCATGTACCGGAACCGGTAGCGTCCGGACGATTTTCACGACACCATAAGCAACGAAACGAAGAATGAAACGATTTGTAATTTTACTGGCTGGCGCACTGCTGAGTTTCGGGTCGGTCTGCGCCCAGAAAGTGTCGGACACGCAGGCCATCGAATATGCGAAGGAGTGCTACGGTCAGGGGCTTTCGATGGAACAGGCCGTGAAGGTGCTCCAGCAGAAAGGCGTCTCGATCGAACAGATGAAACGGCTCAAGACCCAGTATGAGAACGGCACGCTCGACATCGACCGACAGTCGGGCAAAACGTCGCGCGAACGAACGAACGCCTCCCTGACACGCACGGTGCAGCGGACGGCACAGATGAACCAGACGGACTCGCTCGCCATGGGACTGGACAATACGCAGAGCATGCAGAATACGCCTGCCGACTCGCTCGACCGCATACAGCCTCCAAAGATGACTCGTCTGTATTCGCTGAACCGGATCTACGGACACGATCTGTTCAACAACGCCAAACTCTCGTTCGAACCCAACCTCCAGATCGCCACGCCCGACAACTACGTCATCGGCCCGGGCGACGAACTCGGCATCGCGGTCTACGGCTCCTCGGAGGCCGATCTGTCGCAGACCGTAACCCCCGAAGGGCGCATCTACATCAGCGGTCTGGGGCCCGTTTCGCTCAAGGGGCTCACCGTCGCACAAGCCCGCACGAAACTCCGCAAGGAACTGGGACGCATCTTCGGCGGACTGACCGACGGCTCGGCCTCGGTGGATGTAACGCTGAGCGGCATCCGGAGCATACAGGTCAATGTGATGGGCGAGGCGACCGTCCCGGGCACCTACACCCTGCCTTCGCTGGCGACCGTCTTCCATGCGCTCTATGCCGCGGGCGGCGTAACGAACACCGGTACGCTGCGCGCCATCAAGGTCATACGCAACAACCGAACCGCAGGCGAGGTGGATGTCTACCGCCTGCTGATCACCGGCGACAATTCGGGCGACATCGTGCTTCAGGACGGCGATGTGGTACTCATCCCGCCCTATGTCAATCTGGTCTCCATCCACAAGGGCGTGAAACGTCCGATGCGCTATGAACTGTTGCAGGACGAAACGGTCGCCGACGCAATCGAATATGCCGGCGGCTTCACCAACGACGCCTTCCGCAAATCGCTCAACATCATGCGGCAGGACGACAAAGGCCTCAAATCGTTCAACGTCGATTCGGCCGACTACGCCCGTTTCGTGTTGGCCGACGGCGACAAGGTGGCGATCGGCCAGCGCTACCAGCGTTCGGAAAACAAGGTGATCGTCGAGGGAGCCGTCTACAATCCGGGCACCTATGCCATCGACGACGAGGTGAAAACGGTCAAACAGCTGATCGAAGCGGCCGACGGTCTGCGCGAAGACGCCTTCCTCGACCGCGCCCTGTTGCAGCGCGAGATGCCGGACTGGACGCTCGAAATGGAGTCGGTCGACCTCAACCAGCTCTATGCCGGCCTCATTCCCGACATCGAACTACGCCCCAACGACGAACTCTACGTCGCGTCGAAGACCGACATGCGCGAAGAGTATATCGTGAGCATCGCAGGTCCGGTGGCTCTGCCGGGCGACTACCTCTATGCCGAGGGCATGACCGTCAAGGACCTCATCGTACGCTCGGGCGGTCTGCTCGAATCGGCGTCGCTGGTCAAAGTGGACGTTTCGCGCCGCATCAAGGACCCGCACAGCACCGATTATTCCCCCGTGCGCTCGCAGCTCTTCACCGTAACGCTCGGCGACGGTTTGCAGACCGAGGAGGGGAAAGACCTCATTCTGGAGCCGTTCGATCAGGTCTACATCCGCAAATCGCCCTCGTACAATATGCAGAATACGGTAACGCTTCAGGGCGAAGTGCTCTTCGCAGGCTCCTATGCGCTGGAGAACACGGGCGTGCGCGTGTCGGAGATCATCGCCAAAGCCGGCGGCGTAACGCCCGCCGGCTTCATCGAGGGAGCTTCGCTCGAACGGCAGATGACGCCCGAGGAGCAGGACAAGATGAACGAAATCATGTACATCCTCTCGCGGCAGGCGTCGCGCAAAGACTCGGTGGACACGAACCTCTTCAAACAGACCTACCGGCACTACAACGTCGGCTTCGACCTGAAGGCCGCGCTCGAAAAACCGGGCTCTCCGGCGGACATCATCCTCCAGCCCGGCGACATCATCACCGTGCCCGAGTACAACGGAACGGTGCAGATCCTCGGCTCAGTGCTCTACCCCAATGCCATCGCCTACGAGAAGGGCAAGAAGCTCGACCAGTATGTCAAGGCGGCCGGCGGATACAGCCCGCTCGCACGACGGAACAAGGTCTTCGTGCTCTACATGAACGGTACGGCCGCCACGGGGCGCAACGCGAAGATCGTCCCCGGATGTAAGATCGTCGTGCCGATGAAGTCGAGACAGGCGGGTGTAAGCATCAGCGAGATACTCGGCATCACCTCGACCACCGCCTCAATGGCTTCGATCGTCGCCTCGATGGCCAATATGTTCAGATAAACCGATAACGACGCGACACCAAGATGCAAAAAAACAATACCGACACCACGCAGCAGCCCGAAGAACGGGAGATCGACCTGATCGACCTGATCCGCAAACTGTGGCTCGAACGCATGTTCATCCTCAAAGTAACGGGCGTATTCATCCTCTTGGGGCTGCTGACGGCCCTGACCGGATCCAAGGAGTACACGGCTTCGTGCCAGTTCGTACCCCAGACCAGCAAGAACGCGAACAACTCCAGCATGGCGCGCCTCGCCTCGCTGGCCGGAATCAACATGGGAAGCCTCGCCACCGGCGAACAGCTGCTCTCGCCGTTGGTCTATCCCAACGTACTGAACAGCATCGCTTTCAAGCGCGACCTGTTGCAGACGCAAATCAGAATCAATGGCGAAGAGGAACCGATCACGCTGCTTACGTATCTGAGCGACAAGAAATATCGGAAATTCTCGCTGACGGGGACGATCCTGAAGTACACGGTCGGACTTCCGGGGCTGATCGTGCATGCGATCAAGGGGGAGCCCGAAGAGCAGGAGACGATCGCGGACGAATCGTTCGTCGTCCTGACCAAGGAGGAGTACACGGCGGTCCGCGCCCTCGAATCGGTCATCGGGATCGAGGTCGAAGAGAAGAAGGGCTACATCGCGCTCTCGGCCCAGATGCCCGAGCCATACGCCGCCGCACAGGTCGCGGAAAGCGCACTCGAACTGCTGCAAAAATACATCACCGAGTTCAAGGTCGACAAGGTGCAGAGCAACCTCGAATTCATTCAGGAACGCTACGACGAACTCAAGAAGGAGTACGAAGAGATTCAGGAGCAGAGGGCCGCCTACAAGGACGCGAATCAGGGAATCTCCACGAGCCGCGCACGCACGAACCTCGAAAAGCTCGACAACCAGTATAATCTGGCTTACAGCATCTATTCGGAGATGGCGACCCAGCTGGAACAGGCCAAGATCCAAGTGAAGGAGACCACCCCGATCCTGACGGTGATCGATCCGGTTTCGATGCCGATCAAGCCGTCCAAACCGCGCAAGATGATGATTCTCGTGGGTTTCACCTTCCTCGGAGGCGTGGCGGCCTGCGGTTATGTGCTCATCGCCCCCACGCTGCGCGAAGCCTTCGCTTCGGCGCGCAGAAAAGACGGGGAGGAGCCGCAACCAGAAGAGTCCGCCAAGCAATAAACCCGCAACGAAATGTCGGAACGCAAGGTGCGACAGCGTAACTTACACGCGGAACTGCCGGACGCAGTCCTGCTGCGACTGCTGGCGGCAGGACTGCGCGGAGAGCCGCATCCCGTGCTGCCCGGGACGGTGCCCCCCGAAACGTGGCTGGAGGTTTTCCGTCTTTCCGCCGCGCAAGGGGTGCTGGCCCTTGCGTACGACGCCCTGCGCCGTCTTCCGGCCGCACAGCAGCCTCCCCGGGAGCTGATGCTCCGCTGGGCCGTGAACACGGACCGGATCGAACGCCAATTCGCACACCGGCAGCGGGCTCTGGAGGATCTGGCGGCTTTCTACGCTTCGCACGACATCCGCCTGATGCTGCTCAAGGGAGCCGGTCTCGCCGCGCTCTACCCCGTGCCGGCCCACCGCCCCTGCGGCGACATCGACATCTGGCTCTACGGACGCCAGCGCGAGGCCGACCGGCTCGTGCGCGAGGAGCTGCGCATAGCGGTCAGCAACGACGTGCATCACCACACGATCTTTTCCTACAAAGGCGTGATGATCGAAAACCATTTCGACTTCCTGAATCTCTGGTCGCACCGTTCGAACCGCGAACTGGAACGGCATCTGCACCGTTTCGCAGAAAAGGAGGGCGGCCGGCTCGCCGTCGGCGACCGGGAGGTCGCCCTGCCGCCGCCCGACTTCAATGCCCTGTTTCTGATGCGCCACATGGCCGTACATTTCGCGGCGGTCGAAATCGGACTGCGCCACCTCGCGGATTGGGCCATGTTCCTCGAAGCCGACGGTCGGAAGGTGGACTGGCCCACGATACGGGCCATCTACAAGGAGCAGAACATGGACCGTTTCGCCGATGCGGCGACGGCGATCTGCGTCGAACGCTTGGGCGTGTCCCCCGACCGGGCCTACGACTATACGCAGGACGAGGTCCTGCAAAACGAACTGTTGAACGAAACGCTCCATCCGCTCTTCTCGGAGAAGCATCCCGATCGCGGCATCGCAGCCCCCGCCCTCTTCAAGCTCCGCCGCTGGTGGGCTAACCGGTGGAAACACCGCCTCGTGTACAAGGATTCGCTCGCAGGCAGTTTCCTGTGGCTCTGCTGGGCGCATCTGATCCGTCCGCGATCCATCATCAAATAACAAGCGGAGGGCACATTCGGGCAGGAAGAGGCGAATCGCGGTGCGCACTACCGGTCCGTGTGCAGAACTCCGCCTGCCGGTAGGGCTGCTGCAAAAACTTACGGGCACTGCGGCAGCCGTTCAGCAGCGAAAGACCCTGCACGACAACGACCGTACAGGCGCAGAAGCAGGGAATCCCGAATCGCCGCGACATTCGCGCAGACTACGACAAGCAAAGCCCCCCGACCGCCGCGCGGCAGCCATACACGCAGCGACGGGAACAGAGAGCCGGTCATCTCGACAACCTACAGGCAAAGCGATCAAAGGCATCGGCGGTTGAACCGATGCTCCGCTTCGAACGAATGGACCGTGGCGAAAATCGGTTTGCGGACACCAGTCGAAAAGCAGGATCATCATGCAGCCCGACACGCCGGATCGTTTGCCATATTCGAAAATACGGATATTTTTGCATCATACAGAAGCGAGGCATAGCGATATGAAAGTAAGTGAAATGAAACTGTTCTATATATTGTTTTTTTGTTTGCCGATGGTTGCTTGCCGGTATGGGGCGGATATTCGGAACGAGTTATCCCGGGCGGAAACTCTTCTGCAAGACGCTCCCGACAGCGCCTTGAACATCCTGCAAAGCATCGAGCCCGACAAGATCCGAAAAGACCGGATACGCGCGGAATACGCCTTGCTCTATTCCATGGCGCTCGACAAGAACTATATCATGGTCGAATCCGATTCGTTGATCCGGATCGCCCGCAATTTTTATCACGATTCCGGCGATATTCGAAGACGCTATCTGTCCGACTACTACTATGGGCTGGTCTTGTACAACCGGCAGGAACATGCCGAGGCCCTCGTGCATTTTCTCGCCGCGGAAGACGACTGTCTGAAACTCGGCGATCCGTATTTATCGGGGCTGTTATATACTCAAATCAGCAACATATACAGATCCGCATACGATTACTCCAATTCGCTCGTATATATTAAGAAAGCCTATGATAATTACCGCCGGGCCGGTAAAACCCGTCATTGCGGATATGCGTTGTCCGATATAGGAGACGCCTATGCGCAACTCGAACGCCCCGATAGCGCCGAGTTCTATTATCTGTCCTCGTTGGATATTACCGAATCGGTGCGCGATACGGCCATGATGCGGGCGACGCTCTGCTATCTGGCTCTGGTATATATAAATAACAAGGAGCCGGAAAAGGCCGCTACGACATTATGGAGAATCCGGCGGCAGTCGGATACCGATTGGGATGCTTGGGAATATGTCGTCATGGCGACGGCACAGCAAATGATGAACCATCTCGACAGCGCCCTCTATTATTTGAAGCAGGCAGATATTCCTTTCGACGATTCCCGGGGAAAAGCTCATTGGCGCCTTTCGGCCGCGAATATTCATATGAAAACCGGCGAATATCGAAAAGCCGCAGAGGAGTATCAATACTGTGCCGCCGTTCAAGACTCGTTGGTTCGCATTGCCCTGCAACAATCTTACGCAAGTCTGCACCGCGATTTTATAAGCGAACGCCAACATGCGACGATGAGTGCCCTGTATGCGATGAAGCATCGGTTTTGGTTATCCGCAATGGCTGCCGCAATATTCATTCTCTTTGTAGGATATATTGCGTATATCAATTATCGCAAACGCCAACAAACTCGGGCGCAATACATCGAAGCGATCGGAGAAATCCGAAAGGCCAACCAACTCCTGTTTCGGAAACTCGAAAAGCGCAAAATGCTGGAAACACAAGAGCTGCGGCACCTCATGAAGGAGCGGTTCGGCGTAGTCAGCGAACTTGCGGCGACCTATTACGAACGTCGGGGAACGGATGAGCAGAAAGCGATATTCGGCAAAGTGAAAGCACTGTTGGATTCCTATGCTTCGGATAAAAAGGGAAAGGAAGAGATCGAAAAAGCCGTGAATCTGTGTTACGACGACGTAATGGTGAAAATACGCCAAGAGCTCCCTTCGCTGAAAGAATCCGAACTCGATCTGCTGCGTTACATATATGCCGGATTTTCGTTACGGGTAATCAGTGTTTTTACCGGCGACAGCCTCAATTACACTGCGGTGAAAAAATCGCGTCTCAAGGCTAAAATAGCAGCATCGGACGCTCCGTCGAAAGCCTGCTTCATAGATTTAATGTCGTAATTATTTGTATGTCAAAATAATACCTCCTCCCGAAAAGAACGATTAAAATATAAACCGCTGTGAATCAATTATTTATTGATATGTAATAATTATGTCCATTCCACACAACATATACTACTAATAATCAAACAATTTAACTATCGTATTGTAATCTTTTTACGAGGCGATTTTTTGTTGTGTTCATACGCCGACGCTAATTTTGCAATACCCCAAATAACCGTTGCCGATCATGAATCCTAAAATCGTATGTCCTATTGCCGCGATGTCAGCGGTCTGCGACGTTGCCCCGCTCTGCAAGAAGAGGTCTACCGGCAGCCTCCCTACGCAAAATTTCTTTTCTGAGAGAAAATAAAAACGCCTCTGCGCCCAAAATGCATTCTCCTCCCTATTACCCCGAATTCATATGAACAACCGAACTCCGAATTCCCCGGAAAGGACGCAAAGCGTCCGGCCGTACATAGCCGCGATCGCAGCCGTCTGTGCGGCGCTGTTCGCCTACACGTTCAAACCGACGCTCGACATGAACGGCGACACCAGCCAATACTATATTTATGCGACCTCGCTCGCCCAAGGGGAAGGATACACCGAATTGGGCACGCCGGGACATCCCGCGTCGAACGGCTTTCCGCCGGGCTACCCGTTGCTGATGGCTCCGCTTCGGGTATTGACCGACAGCATCGTCGCACAGAAAATATGGAACGGCCTGATGCTATTCGGTGCTGCGGCCCTATTGTTCCTGTTCCTGCGGCGCGTGGTGCCGCAATCGCTGGCGCTGACGGCCGTAATCGTGGCATCGCTCAATTACAGGGTACTGCAATTCGCCACCATCATGATGAGCGAAACTTCCTATCTGCTGTTCACGGCTCTTGCCATCTACCTGCTTTATCTCTTCGACCGGAGCGCCGAAAACCGGAAGTGGTGGCGGAATCCCTATTTCTATCTGCTCATTCTCACGGCCGGATACGGTTACATGATCCGCACGCAGGGCATCACGCTCATCGCCGGCATCACGCTCTGGCTGCTGTGCGTGCGTAAGTGGCGGACGGCGATCGGGTTCGTCGCCGGCTTCCTGCTCACGACCTTGCCGTGGGCCGTACGCAACCGCCTCGCCGGCTTGGGCGGGAGCCGTTACCTCGATCAGCTCTTGGCCGTCAATGTCTGGCAACCCGAACAGGGTACGGTCTCGTTGGGTGAAATGATCGACCGCGGCCTGAAAACGCTGCAAATGCTGATTACCAAAGCTATCCCGAATACCGTAACACCCTACTTGAAGGTCGATTACGATGCGGTTTCGACATTCGGGGAGTGGGCCGTCGGTTTGACGCTGATCGCCCTCATACTCTTCGGATTCTGGCGGATAAGACGCTACTTCTGGTTCTTCGCGGCTTATTCGGCTGCCGTATTGGGCATCATCTGCCTGTGGAGCGCTCCGAGCGGAAATCGCTATATCACCACACTGGTTCCGTTGCTGGAGATCGGCCTGACGATCGGCGTCTGCACGCTCATAGAAATGGGGTTGCGCAAACGCTTCGGCGCAAAGAGCGCATTCAGTCCGTTGTGGCTTCTGATTCCGGCGGCGCTGCTGGCCGGCCCGAGGCTCGCGGCCGTAGCCGAAGAATCTCGAAAACCTATGCCTCCGCAGTTGGCCGGTTTCATAGACGCTGCGGAAACGGTACGCAGGCGGCTCCCGGCGCAAACGGTCGTATGCAGCCGCAAACCGTCCGTTTTCTATGTCTATGCCCAGTGCCACGTCTGCAATTTCCGCTATACCGAAGACGACGAATCGCTGATTCGCGGGCTCGTCGATTCCGAAGTCGATTACGTGGTGCTCGACCAGATGGGATATGCCGCCACAGGCCGCTATCTCTATCCTGCGATCTGCAAACATCCGGAACTATTCGAAGTCGCGGGGGCGTTTCGGGTCCCACCCACTTATCTTTTGCGGTTCGACCGGAAGACGGCCGCCCTGAAATTCGGATCAAAATGACAGACGGTCTTCTCAAGCGGCCGGCCCGTAGCGGCTGGGTGCAGCTGTTCCGATACTTTTGGGTCGGCGGGACGGCTTTCGCAGTCGATTTCGGACTGTTATGGTTGCTGACCGGATGGTGCGGCGTACATTATCTGCTGTCGGCGGCGATCGCATTTGCGGCCGGATCGACCGTGAATTATGCATTAAGCGTATCGTGGGTATTCAGCGAACGTGCATTGCGCAGCCGCATAGCCGAGTTCGCGGCTTTCGTCTCGATCGGGATAGTCGGGTTGGGGCTGAACGAAGCGATCCTCTGGAGTATGACGGATTTTCTGGAACTGCATTATCTGATTTCTAAAACGGTGGCGACCGCCGCCGTGTTCTTCTGGAACTTCACGGCTCGAAAATATTTATTGTTCAATGGAAAAAACCGAGAATAAAAAACGTGCGATCATCATAGGTGCAGGCCCAGCCGGTTTGACTGCCGCATGGGAGCTGCTGCATCGCAGCGACATCGACCCCATTATCGTCGAGCAGGACGAAACCGTCGGAGGCATAGCCCGAACGGTCCGCTACAAAGGCAATAGCATGGATATAGGCGGACACCGCTATTTTTCCAAGTCGGACACCGTTACGAACCGGTGGCTGGAGTGGATGCCCGCCGAGGATGGCGCGACGCATTCCGCCCGAAAGAAGGACGACGTGATGCTGGTGCGCAACCGTCTGTCGCGGATCTATTTCCTGCGCCGGTTCTTCGACTATCCGATCTCGCTCTCGTGGCAGACCATGCGCAATCTGGGGGTACGCCGCCTCGTCAAGATCGGCGCGAGTTACGCACGGATCCGCCTGTTTCCCATACGCGCAGAACGCTCGCTGGAAGATTTCTACATCAACCGATTCGGCCGCGAACTCTACAAGACGTTCTTTCGCGATTACACCCGAAAGTTATGGGGTGTGGAGTGTCGCGAGATCAGTCCGGAATGGGGCAGCCAGCGCGTCAAGGGTCTCTCCATCGGAACCGCGCTGGCGCATATGGCACGCCGGATCGGCCGCGGCAAGAATGCCGCAGCAGACCAGAAGCAGGTCGAAACCTCGCTCATCGAACGATTCTTATATCCCAAGTTCGGTTCGGGCCACATCTGGGAGGTCGCTGCCGAGCGTATCAGGCAGGCAGGCGGCACCCTCCTGCTCGGACGGCGTGTTACGGCCGTTCACATGGAGCAAGGGCGCATTGCGGGCGTAACCGTCGCGGGCAAAGACGGCGGGGAACAGAGAATCGAAGGCGAGTGGCTGATTTCTACCATGCCGGTGCGGGATCTGATCGCCGCGATGGACGCACCCGTACCGGAGAATGTCCGCGAGGTGGCGTCGGGGCTCGTTTACCGTGATTTCATGACCGTCGGGATGCTGCTCAGACGCATGAACGTCAACTCTTCGGACGGCAGGCCCTATCCTCCCGATACGTGGATCTACATTCAGGAACCTGACGTAACGGCCGGACGTATACAGATTTTCAACAACTGGAGTCCTTATATGGTCAAAGACAGCGGTACGGTCTGGATCGGAATCGAATATTTCGTGAACGAAGGCGACGACTATTGGACGATGCCCGACGAACGGTTCATCGACCTTGCGGCGCGTGAAACGGAACGGATCGGAATGATCGACCGCGCCGATCTGCTCGATGCCGTCGTCGTGCGCATGCCCAAAGCATACCCAGCCTACTTCGGCTCATACGGCCGCATGGATGAGATCAGGAATTGGACGGATCGCATCGACAATCTATTTCTGGTCGGCCGCAACGGCATGCACCGCTACAACAACATCGATCACTCCATGCTCACGGCGATGACTGCCGTGGACAATATCGTGAACCGCATTCCCGACAAAGCGAATATATGGCGGGTAAACAGCGACAGCGAATACCATGAAAGCAAATAGGTTTCAACCGGCACATAGCGGAGGATAGCTCCGCCCTGATAATACGACCTTTAGGCAAGCTGTGATACGGAAAGCAGGCGTTCGTTTGCTTTTCAGACTGTTTTTTTGTATTTTCCGTGTCGAAAATATTTATTCTCAATCGTTTAACGTTAAACTTGAAGTTCCGAAGCAACCGTTGTACTTTTTGCGTTATCCGAAAATCCGTTGAGATTCGAAACGCTGTTGTCCATATGAATAATAGTGTATATTCATTTCTGTCTTAAAAAATATAATGAAGCCCCTGTCCGCTGCGATCGGGGTCTTCGTCTTTACGACGGTTTCCATACGCGACCGAAATTGATTGTCGAAAGGGATCGTATCCCTCTATAACTCACTCATTTTCCAATTTATCGACATGCCTACGGAACCTGAAACCCAAGCCGGTCTGCTCTCGCTTTTAGAAAGAGCCGCACGACACCTCCAGTCTCGAACCACGCCGCAGGAGCGGCGGCAAGCCTATGAGGATTTTCGCATCCATCCGGAACGAATTACCTCCAACCCCAGTATTATTCCCGTCATGCGTTCGGCCGAACACCATGGTCCGCACGTTTCGAAGAATAAAACGCGACACGTTGGAATAAAAATACCTTATTCGCATCGTGCTGCCGGACGCCCTAAATCAGACATGCCCCCATAAAGCTGCGGCACGGTTCCTCGCCGCGAGGGCCGATGCCCTCGCAGCCCTTGCCGCCCCCCCCCGGGATAGGAGCAGCGGTCGCGGACCGGCGGACGATCGAAGCCTCCGGATCGGAATCCCGATGAAGGCATGGGGAACGATTCCGGTCTGGCGGCAACACGGCAGGTCCCGTCCGGTAATACGCATGGCTTTGCCGACTTCATCCCGCATGGGCTGCGTCCGGGTCGGAAGGCACGGACAACGAGCCCGATGCGCGATACGGCCGCACAGGCGGATGACGAGCGATAGCAATGCCCGGTAAGCCGCCGACGCTTTCATTTCGTACTTCACGGCCCCATGAATAGTATTGCTCGAACGGACAGACGGCAGGGAAATAACAGCATCCCGGAACGAAGCGCCCTGCATGTTCCGCAAGGGACGAATAAGGATCTTCAACAGCAGGGCCGAAATCAGGAAAAACAAGGATTTACAGATTCCGGTGAACCTTTGCATATTAGGTTGTTCGACAGGATACAGACATGATATTCGGTGATTGGGAGATCCGTTTGCGGATCATTGCCTCACTCAAAAAAACAACGCTGCAACCTGAAAAGTTGCAGCGTTGATCGAATAAGAGGCCTCTGCAGGGGAAATGCCGTGATTCGCCTGTACGACAACCAGCTATTTCAGTCTCCGAAGTTTGCGATCCGAGTCGGTCGCTTCGCGCACCGAAATCGCAAAACCCCCGCCGCGAGCCATTTCAACATCGAGTTTCGTATGCGCATTCACCCTGCCCGTACGAATGACGTATGCCTGCGGGTTGGTCTGGTAATCGGCATCCGGAGCGTCGGCGTAGAGCGTCGCCACGTACTCCTTTCCGGGGGCGAGGTAGTCGAACGGAAGCGTTACCGTACGACGATTCTCATCCGTTACGCCGCCGACGAACCATTCGTCCGCACCTTTCGCCTTGCGTGCCACGACGATGTAATCGCCCGGTTCGGCCAACAGGTAGCGGCTCTCGTCCCAGTCCACCGCCACGTCCTTGATGAATTGGAACGCATCCATGTATCTTTCGTAGTGCTCGGGCAGATCGGCCGCCATTTGCAGCGGCGAGTACATCGTTACATAGAGCGCCAACTGGTTCGCAAGCGTCGCATTGACGTGCGAATGGTTGTCGGGGTTGATCTCTTCGACATCCATGACGAAGATGCCGGGCGTGTAGTCCATCGGTCCGCCTTGCAGGCGCGTGAAAGGCAGGATCGTTACGTGATGGGGGTTCGACCCGCCGAACGCCTGATACTCCGTGCCGCGCGCCGACTCGTTGCCGATCAGGTTGGGATAGGTGCGGCAAAGTCCCGTCGGGCGTACTGCCTCGTGGGCGTTGACCATGATCTTGTGGTCGGCGGCCCGACGGACGGCGTAGAGATAGTGATTGTTCATCCACTGTCCGTAGTGGTGCTCTCCGCGGGGAAGAATATCGCCCACATAACCGCTTTTGACCGAGTTGTACCCGTATTTGTTCATCAGGCGGTAGGCTGCGTCCATGTGGCGTTCGTAATTGCGCACCGAGGCCGAGGTCTCGTGGTGCATCATGAGCCGGATTCCCTTGCTGTGAGCGTAGTCGTTCAACGCCGCGATGTCGAAATCGGGATAAGGAGTAACGAAATCGAAAACATAGTCCTTCATGTGCCCGAACCAATCCTCCCAGCCGACGTTCCAGCCTTCGATCAACAACTGGTCGAACCCGTGCTCCGCCGCGAAGTCGATGTAACGTTTCACGTTGTCGTTGTTCGCTCCATGGCGGCCGCTGGGCTTGCACCGGGTGTAATCCGTCGTACCGAGTTGAACCGACGGCACGTCGCGCGTATAGGCCCAGTCGCTTTTGCCCGTGATCATCTCCCACCATACGCCCATGTACTTCACGGGTTTGATCCACGAAGTATCGGCGTAAGCGCACGGTTCGTTCAGGTTGAGGATCAGATTCGAGGCGAGGATGTCGCGGGCGTCGTCCGAAACCATCACCGTGCGCCACGGGGTACGGCAGGGCGCCTGCATGTAGCCTTTCCATCCTTGTGCATCGGGCGTGAGGTGAGAGGTGAAAACGAAACGGCGGTCGTCCAAATCGAGATGCATGCACGAATAGTCGACCAGCGCCGCTTCGTGGATGTTGATGTAGAGCCCGTCATCGCTCTTCATCTGCAACGCCGTCTGCACTCCCGTGGGAGAGAAAGGCGTCTGCGACGAGTTGGGCGTGATCGCCCGGGGCATCAGCTCCCGTATTTGCGAAAGCTTCGACTCCACGTAGTCATACTCCTGCGTGTCGTAGTCGCCCGGAATCCAGAAGGCCGTGTGATCGCCCGCCATGGCGAACTGCGTCTTCTCCTCACGGATGACGAAATAGGTCAGCGTCTTCTGTTCGGGAAATTCGTACCGGAATCCCAGACCATCGTCGTAGAGCCGGAAGCGGATCGTCATATCGCGGTCCGTCGCCTCCTGATGCAGCGTAACGGCCATTTCGTTATAATGGTCGCGTATCTCGGCCTGCTCGCCCCAGACGGGACGCCAAGTCTGGTCGAATTCGCTGCGCTCGACCCGTGCCACGGTGAACCCGTCGTAGAGCGATACGGGCGTGCCGGGTTCGCCTTTCTCGATTTCCGTCCCGAATTCGAGTTTCGGAGCTTCGCCGCGCAGTTCGAGTCCCATGTGGCTGGGCAGAATCACGGCGCGTCCCTTGAAGTCGAGCGTATAGGTGGGGCGTCCGCCGTCCGTAATACTGAACTGCATGCGGATGTCTCCGTCGGGAGACAGAAGTACCTCCTGTGCCGGAACGGTCCCGCCGGCCAACAGTGCGGAAATGAATAAAAACATCTTTTTCATGGTCATATCGTCTTATTTCAGTTGCGTTCGAATTCTACGATCAATGCCTGCCGCGGCCCGACCGCCGTAGCGTCGCCCACCTGCACGGCTTTCCCCGTCAGGATCTCGCGGCCCTCGCCGAGCCCGGCCGTGATCTCGGCGTAATGCGCCCAAGGCACCTGCTTGCTGCCGCGCGAATTGTTGATGAAAACGAACACCGCATCGGTGTCGTCGTAGCGGAAGTAAGCGTAGGTATTGTCGCGGGAGAGGAAGTGCATCGTGCGTCCGTTGTGGATCACAGGCTTCGACTTGCGCCATTGGAAGAGCCGCTGCGTATAGTCGAAAAGATCCGTTTGCAGGGCATTGCGCTGAGCAGGGTCGAACAGATTCACCGGATCGTCCTCCCAGCCTCCCGGGAAATCCACGCGCAGTCCGCCATGCCCCTGCGAGAGGTCTTTCGAGGTGAACATCATTTCGTCGCCCGAGAATATCTGCGGGATTCCGCGCATCGTGGCCAGCATCGCCATCGAGAGCTTCAGCCGGTCGGGATTTTTGCGCACGACATCGCCGATGCGGCCGGTATCGTGATTAGCGGCGAAGATCAGCATCTTCGACAAGTCGTGGTAAACGAAGTCATGCGACAGGCAGTCGTAGACGCGCGTCATCCCTTCGCCCCAGCGGAGCGAATCGGTGGACAGCGCACGGCAGATCGCCTCCTGCAACGGAAAATCCATGATCGAGGGCAGGTGCGAGTCGAAACCGTCCTTGTTGAGGTTGCCGCCCTGCCAGTATGCCAATTGCGGGATCGACGACGTCCAGCATTCTCCCACGATATTGAAACCGGGATACTCTCTGCGCACGGCCGCGCACCACTCGCTCATCGGCACCTTCTCGTTGTAAGGATAGGTATCGACGCGAAATCCGTCCAAACCGGCATATTCGACCCACCACACGGCCCACTGCTTGAAGTACTGCAGCACATAGGGATTGTCGAGGTTCATGTCGGGCATCGACGGAACGAACCAACCGCTCTCCTGCCGGTCGAGATCGTATTTCGATGCGTTGGGATCCATGTTCGTCGAGAAGCAGACGTTCGTTCCCGTGAATTCGGGGAACTGATGGATCCAGTCTTCGAAGGGCAGATCCTCCATCCACCAATGGCTCGTACCGCAATGGTTGGTTACGACATCCATAATCACCTTCAGCCCCTTTTCATGGGCCTTGCCGACGAATTCCCTGTATAGTTCGTTCGAACCGAACCGGGGGTCTATGCGATAGTAGTCGCCACAGGCGTAGCCGTGGTACGAACCCTCAGGCTCGTCGTCCAACAGCAGCGGCGTGGGCCATACGGCCGTGGCACCCAGTTCCGCGATGTAGTCCAGATGGTCGATCATCCCTTGCAGGTCGCCCCCATGACGGCCGGACAAATCGCTGCGGTCGGCTCGCTCCCGCATGCCGGGCACCGAGTCATTCGACGCATCGCCGTTGGCAAAACGGTCCGGCATCAGCAGGTAGATCATATCGGCCGTCGTGAAGCTCGTGCGCGAGGCCGAGCCTTCGCTACGCGCCGCGATTTCATAGGGGACCTTGAACGTGCGATCGCCCCGTGTGAATACGAGATAATAGGTCCCCGGTTCGGCTTCGGGGCGGATCTCCACATCCACGAAGAGATAATTGGGACTGTCGGCCCTGTGGCAGGCTGTCGCCTCGACGCCCCGTCCGCCTTCGATGCGGACTTCGTATTCTCCGATGCCGGCCCCGTTGACGAGCAACTGGAGCGGGGTTTGCATTCCTGTCCACCACGAAAGAGGTTCGATGCGCGAAACTTCGCCCGAGGCGTCTGCCACCGAAGCGGGATCGAATGCGGGCTGCCTTGCACTCGTGCAGGAGAGCAGTCCGACTGCTGCGAATGTCATGAAAAATCGGTTCACAATATCGTCGTTTGTAAAGTTAGCAAAAATTCATTTCCGTACTCTCCCCTTTTTCGGCCGGGAAGAAGACCGGGCGGTCAGCATCCGCCGCTCCGTACCGCCGCTGCACAGCCCGCATCCCGGTACGTACAGCCTGCGTCCCCGGCGGTCGTCGTGCGGAACGTGCGCCGGCGCACGTTCGTTCCGCAGACGGCCGCCGGCCGAGCACAGCCCGGACGGGCGGCCGGATGCTGTGTCCGCAAGCCCCGAGCCGCCGCCGGTGCGGGAGACGGTGCGGGCAGGCGCTTCATCGTCCGAGGCTAAAGCGCGAATACCACCGACGAGCAGGCGCCCATGAACAGCTTCGACTGCGTGTCGCCGCGCTGGAGTTTCACCTCGCCCGAAACGCCCACCGCCTTGTCCAACGGATCGGTAAGAGTCAGTATTTGCATTTCGTCGCCGAAGTTGTGCACGACGAGCATCCGTTCGCCGTCCAGTTCACGGTACCACGCCGCAATGGATTGCTGCGAGGTATTGCTGTCGTTGTAGACCGGGTGTTGGGTCATCTTGCCCTCAGCCAGCGCCGGGTACGTGTTGCGAAGCCGCGCAAAGGTACGGTAATGGTTGAGCAGCGAGTTCTCTTCGTCCTGTTGTGCCTCGACCGAAATCGCTGCGGTAAGCATCTGCATGTCGATCTTGCCCGAAAGGCTTCCCGAAGCAAGGTCGCTGCCCGCCTCATCCCACAGGATCGGAGCACGGACATATTCATCGCCGTTGGCTTTCGTCCCCCAATAGCCCAGCTCCTCGCCCTGATAGATGTAGGGCGATCCCTGCGCCGTGAGCAGTACGGCAGCCGCCACTTTCATCTTTTCGACGGACCGTCCCAGATCGGACCCCGTGCGGTCCTCGTCGTGGTTCGAAAGTTTCGTAGCTTCGATGTAGTCTTCGCGATACTGCGCGTAGAGGGACTGCGCATCGAGAATATCCTTGACGAAATAGCAGCCTATGCCGTTTTGCAGCGCCCACTTGAGCTTATACCAAAACGTGAATTCGAACAGGGCAGGGAGCCCCCGGTAGTAGGGAGCCGCATTGGCCGCTTCGTCGAGCATTTCGCCCACCATATAGAAATCGCCCTCGCCGCCGGCGGCTTTGTAGGTCCGGTTCATGCGGTCGTAGAATTTCTTGAGAAAGGTGGGGTTCTCATCACCGGAGGCGTTGTGGTAGATGTGTTTCACGGCGTCGAGGCGGAATCCGTCCACACCCATGCGCACCCATTTGTCGGCCGCTTCCGCAACGGCTTCGAATGCCCCGGACTGCTCGGCCTCGTCGGCTTTGCCATAGTTGAGGTCGGCGAATGCCGCCGTCCAAAAGTGCGAATGGTACATCGTCGGCAACGAGAACTGCACGTTCGCAGGCTCGGCCGAACGGTTCGACATCAGCGTGAAAGGGTCGCCGAACCGGATGATCGTCCGGTTGTCCGGAGCACCGTACTTGGTACCGGCAGCCCACGAGGAGGTCGAAGTGCGGATGAGGAAGCCCCAGTCGGAATCGAAGTCGAGCGTCAGCTCGTAACGACCGTCCCCTTTGGGATAGAAGCGTTTGCTCGTGTTGTCGCCGTAATAGAGGTACTTGTCATCCGCCCCACTCTGCGTATTGTCCGCATCCGCCGCATCGGTCGTTTCGGACACCGTTACGGTCGGGGAATCGGCATCCGTCCAATCGAGCACGAACTTGAAGCGTCCCGAGGCCCCGCTTCCCGTATCGGTCGAGAACCACTGACCGGAATCGTATCCCGAAGCGCCTTCCGTGGCGATCTGAGCGATCCGGCCGGCCGCAATATCGGCCTGCGGGTCTTCCGAGAAAACATAGTAGTCCCGATAAGGGCTATCTTCGGACGCAATCGCCGACCGGAACCACGGGTGATCCTTGGCCGTGTGGTTGAGCACATAGTCCAGATAGACCCGGATACCGCGAGCGTGCGCAGCATTGATGAAAGCCTGCAAGTCGGCGTCCGTCCCGAAATCGGGATTGACTGCCGCGTAATCGAGCACATCGTAGCCGTGGTACGAAGCGGCCGGATGAATCGGCGAGAGCCACACGGCCGAAACGCCGAGCGCATCTATGTAGTCGAGCTTGCGGATCAACCCCTGAAGATCGCCCACCTTGTCGCCGTCGCCGTCGGCGAAACTGTAGACCAACAACTGATAGCTTATGTCGGCACGTTTGCGGTCGTCCCACGCATCGGGTTCGGCGACGACCTCCTCGCCTTCGAAATCCAAGGCGGGATCGCCGCTCTGCGTAACGCTGACGACGACCGGCTCACACCCCGGAGCGGTGAAGGTGAGCGTCGCCTCGCGTTTCGACGATTCGTTCGCCTCAACGGTGATAACGAACGACGTGGAGATTTTGCCCGACGTGAGCGCCGGCACGCACCACGCGGAATTTTCGCTTTGGGTCAACGACCATGACTTCGCATCGGTCCGCAGATCGAGCACCCGGCTGCCGCCGGCCGCTTCGAATACGAGTTCCGCGGGAGACACGGAGAGCAAACCGCCGCCGATCTCGTCGGCTTTGTCGTCGCCGCACGATACGAACGCGGAAAACGCGAACGCCAGCAGCGCGAATAGATATTTTCTCATAACGATAATTCGGTTAATATTCGTTTCGGGGCCTATCGGCCGGTCAGAGCCGACAGGCTAAAAACAGGGCGGCGCACGATGCGCCGTCCTGTAAAACAGCGGCCGTTATTCGGCCTCAGCCGGGGTTTTGCCCTCGGACATGATGTATACGTTCGAATTCGCAAGGTCGAAATAGATGTCGTAGGTACCGTCGAGCTGTACCTTCATGTTTTGCGACCCTCCGCCGGTAACGACCCCGACCGCCTTGTTGATGTCAACCGTGCCGCCCGAAACCGTGCCATAGTTCTTGGCATCGTCCCAAACGTTGTTGAAGCGGATTTTGAATTCGCTGGCGGTAGTGAGCGCTACGCCCTTGCGGACGAAGTATTCGCCCTGCTCGCTCATCGAGAAGTCGCCCAGATCGCCCCAGCCGGTAATGTTTCCGACCACACCCCACGTATCGGGCACCAGCTCGGGTTTGGCACCGGCCGCCATGACATAGGCGCGTCCCGCCTCGGGCAGCAGCCAATAATCGTAGGTGCCGGCGTCGGCGATCAGGGCATTGACCTTATCGGCCGAAACCTTGAAGGCCGAGCCGATCGTGCAGGTGTACGGACTGCTCCCCGCAAACGCGGCATCGGCACCGATCCACTGCGTTTCGTCGCCGTTCCTGAAGAGAAATTCAGAGTTGGCGGCCACCTCGACTCCTGCGGCTTTGTAGGCCACGATGTTCGTGCTGGCGCTCTCCATGGCCGTCGGCCCCCAGTCGGGAGTGGCTACGGTCTGTCCGTGGACATACCAGTCGGCCGTCTCGGGATCCGGCTCGGGCTCTTCGCCGCCTGCACCGTAGTCGTCGGCGCTCAGTTCGTAAGTCTGCTCGGCCGAGTTGTTCAGATCGACATAGATACGGTACTTGCCCGCCGAGACCCCGATGTTGCCTTCGCCGTCGAGCATCCCCTCGGTCGCCGAACCGAACGAAGTGTCCCATTTGCCGTCGAGCCGGAATTTGATTTCACCGGACGAGAGCTCCGCGTCGGCCCAGAAACGTTGTTTCGCAGCATCGAACTCCATCACGATGTCCGGTCCGTCCCAACCTTCGGCTCCGTCGCCCACGATGCCAATTTGGTCGAAGGCGAGCTCCTTGGTCAGCGTCAGCGACGAACGGTCGAACGCAAACCGATAGAAGCGTTTCGAATAAGCCGTGATGTTGCCCGATCCGCCGCTGGAAATCAGCGTGATGGAAGCGGCTTCGGAATCGGGCGCCGCAGCATCGCCGTCGGTACCCCAGTTGCATGCGTCGTTCCAGCCCGCTTCACCGCTCAGCTTGAATCCGTTGGCAGCCTTATCGCCGAAATCCACGACACCCTCGTAAGCGATCTCGTCGCCCGAGAAGCTGAACAGTTTTTGCGCACTGTCGAAGCTCCAGCCGCAGTAGTCGCCGATCACCCAAACTTCAGGGTAGGTGGGATCGGCAGACGTTACCGTCATGCGGACGGTAACGGGCTCCGAGTAGTATTTCTCGAAGTCGGTTCCGATCGTGGCGCTGACGTAGAATTTCACCTCCGAAGGTTCTTCCGACGGAAGTCCCAGCCCTCCGTTCTCGACCGGCAGGGCCAGAAGGTTGTTGAGGCTTTCGTAGGTCTGTTCCGACGAGGTGCCGGAGATTCCCGTGAAGAGCACCTGCTTCGCATCGTCCCGGTACGAGGCTTCGATCGAATAGTTGATCTGGGTGCGGACGCCGAAATCGGCACCGTCCCACGTAAAGACCTGCGTCGTACTCATATTATCGGACGTGATGACAATCTCCTCGGGCAACGCATGCAGCACGGGAGGCACGACCTTGTCGGGGTCGTAAGCCCGCGTCTCGTCGAGTTTCTGGCAGGCGGAGAGAAGTGTCCCCGCGGCCGCCAGCATCATCGCATATCGTGTAATTTTCATGGTCGTACGGTTTTTATGATTGATTACTTATCGGTTGCGGTTCCGTAACCGGGATTCTGCTTCAACTCGGGGTTGGAAGCGAGCTCCGACGAGGGAATAGCGAAGATCTTCATATAGTCTTGGAACCCCTGTCCGGTGAACGTCCCTCCCTTGTAGGTCCAGAGGAAAGACGAAGCGGTGAACAAACCGTAGCGGATCAGGTCCGTGCGGCGGTGTCCTTCCCACATCAGCTCGCGGGCACGCTCTTCGAGCAGCCAGTCGGCCGTAACCGTCGACGGTGCGGAAACCCCGGCACGGTCGGCCAGCTCCGCGAGCTTCGGCAGTGCGGTGTTGGCCTGTCCCAGATTCATGCAGGCTTCGGCGTAAATCAGGTAGATTTCGCCCAAGCGGATCATCGGGAAGTCGATGTCGCTGTACGCCTTCGTGGCAGCCGTGGCGAGGAATTCGTCGTTGGTCATATCGTGGGGGATGTTATTGAACTTGATGCAAGACCAGCCGTTGAGGAAAACGTAGAGCGCATCGTTCATCGACTCCTGACGTCCTTTGATGTAGAACATTTCGCCGCGCTTGTCGTCGACCTCATATGTGCCCGCCGAATAGTCGGGATTACGCACGTCGAAGTATTTTTGCACGTATTCGTAGGGCACGCGGATACCGGCCCAGCCGTTGTTCACTCCGTTGATCTTCTGATCGGCCGTTACGTCGGTGGCGGCAATGGCCGCCAGAGTAAGGTACGACGTGCCGCCGTAAGACTGCGTCCGTTCGGCGTTGTAGTCCACGCCGAAGATGATCTCCTGCCGTGCGTCGGGATTCTCGCCGTTGTCGCCGCGGAAGAGGTCGGAATACTCCGGACAGAGCGAATAGCCCATGCCGAAGACGGCTTCGCACGCCGATTTGGCCTCCGTCCACATGGGGGTGCCGGTATAGACTTCGGCATTGAGGTACATGCGGGCCAGCAGGCCGTTGACGGCGCCCTTGTCCGCACGCGGGTAGTTCGAGCGGGCGGCCGGCATGGCGCTGCCGTCGGCGGCCAGCTCCTTCAGCTCCGTAATGCAGAAATCGAACACCTCCGCACGGGTAGCCTGCGTGGGATTCACGCCGCCGCCGAAAGGCGAGGACTCGGTCGTGAAAGGCACATCCCCGAACACGTCGAGGGCGATCCAGTAGAAATAAGCGCGCAGAAAACGGGCTTCGGCACGGAAGCTCTCGATCTTGGCGGCCAGCTCGCTGCTCACGCCGCGGTCGGAGAGCTTGTCCGGAGCGGTCTGGCGCAGGTATTCGTTCACGAAGGCGATACCCTGCAACGTGCGCACGTAGACCGCATAGGTCGCATCGTTGTCGGCATCCGACCACGTGTTGGTGTTCATGGCGCGCACCCAAGCATCGTTCTCCCAAGCGCATTTGCAGGCGTCGGCCGTAACTTCCTGAATGGTCCAGAAGGCGCGGATGAGCTCCGAGGAGCCGCCGTCGCTCACGAGCAGATCGGTCGTATCGTTCGACACGAACTGGAAATAGAGCTTGGTCAGTCCGGCGAGGTAGCCGTATTCATCCGTACCGTAAACCGTCTCCGAAGTGGAATCGGAAGGGTTGAGCGGCAAGGTATCGAGGTCGCTGATGCACGACGTGATGAGCGTCGCCGCGCCCGCCGCAGCCAAAGCGATGTATTTCAGATTCATTTTCATGGTTCTTGGATTTTAGAAGTTTACATTCAGACGCAGCGAATAGGTGCGCGGACGGGGCCAGATCGAACCGTCGATGCCGTTCACGCCCGGAATTTCGGGATCCACGCCGCTGTATCCGGTGATGACGAAGACGTTCTGCACGCCGAACGCCAGACGCAGCGTACCCTTCCAACTTCCCAACTCACGGAACGTATACCCAAGATTGATGTCGTCCATGCGGAAGAACGAGGCATTTTCGAGGAACATGTCCGAATACCACTGTTCGCCGCTGTTGGCCTCGATGAAGCCGGTCTTCTTGACCAGACGGGCGAAGTTCGGCAGATTGCCGGCATTGATATCTATGTTCGACGTCGAATTGGCCGAAGCGAAATCGTTGAAGACCCAGTTGCCCGCCGAACCGTGGCCGTTGAAGCCGAAGTCCCAATTCTTCCAGCTCAGCTTGAGGCTGATGCCGTAGAAGAAGTCGGGGTTGGGGCTCTTGTCGGTGATGTAGCGGTCGGCCTGCGTGATCTGTCCGTCGCCGTCGCGGTCGACGAGCGCGTTCTGGATGGGATGTCCGTCGGCGTCGTACACCTGCTGGAAGCAATAGTAGGTGTAGGGCGCATATCCCACCTTGTGGATTTGGAGCTGGTTGCCCGTACCCTTGGTGATGTTTCCCGTCTGGATGTTGTAGTCGGGATCGTTCGTATTGTTGAGCTTCGTGAACTCCGTGTGCTGGAACGTACCGTTCAGACCGATCGTCAGATTCCAGTCCTTCGTGCTCACGGGGATGAGGTTCAGCGAGAATTCGACGCCCCGGTTTTCCATCGAACCGATGTTCGTCAGCACGTTGTTGCCGAAGTTCGACCCCATCGGCGTGAGGACGTTGTTCAGCAAGTCGTCCGTCTGGCGCAGATACCAGTCGACGTTGCCGCTGATGCGGCCGTCGAGGAATCCGAAGTCGAGGCCGACGTTATAGGTCGTCGTGGTCTCCCACTTGATATTGGGATCGTAAGCCGCCGGCGTCAGGTAGAACATGTAGCCGTTGGAGCCCATGTTGTATTGTTTGTAGACGTCGGTCGACATCGAATAGCGCGCCAGATAGGGATAGTTCGACCCGATCTCCTGCTGGCCGGTCTGACCGGCGCCGAGACGGAGTTTGAGGGTCGACAACACGCGCTGGTTCTTCAGGAAGTTCTCTTCGGCGATGTTCCATGCGAAGGCGGCCGAAGGGAAGAGGCCCCAGCGCGTGTCTTTCGAGAAGCGCGACGAGGCGTCGTCCCGCAACGTGAAGGTAAAGAGGTATTTCGAAGCGATCGAATAGTTCACGCGGCCGTAGAACGAAATCAGGTAGTTCTCCTGCCGGTTGAACGGATAGCGCGAATCCTCGCCCTTCTGTTCGTGCGTCTCGTTGAAATACGACACCGAGCGATCGGAACTGTAAAAATGCTGCCACGAATAACCGCCCATCACATCGAGGTGGTGGATCCCCCACTCCTTGTCGAAGTCGGCGTAGAATTCGAGCAACTGGTTGCGGCGGAAATTCGTCGTCCGCGAATACTGCCCCCAGCCGCGGGCTTCGGTGTCGGCATACGCCTGAAACGAACCGGGATTCACGCCGTCATAGGTCTTGGCTTTCGATATGTCGAGACCGAGATTGAGGTTAAAACGCAGCGCCTCGAAACCGTGGACCTTATAGTCGATCTGGGCGTTGCCGATGAACCGTCGGGCACGCGCCGTATTGTCGCGGTCGTAGAGCTGCGAAAGCGGTCCCGCGCCGAGCAGGGTGTTGGGCGTGAAGTCTTCGCCGCGGCCCGAACCGTAGTTCCAATAGCCGTTGGTAGTCGTGTAGTCGATCGAACCGTCCTCGTTGCGGAAGTAGGGGTCGATCGTGGGATTGAAGAAAGCCGCCACCCCCACCACTCCGCTCGAAGCGTACCGCTGCGAAGTGATGACGCCCTTGGCGTTGAGATTGACGGTGAGATGTTTGTCGAAGAAGTTGGGCGAAAGGCTCAGGTCGAGCGTTCCGCGCTCGTATTTCGACGTTTCGAGCGTACCCTGCTGATTGGTGTAGCCCACCGACGCGCGATAGGGCATGCGGTCGTTGACATTGCCGATCAGGCTGACGTTGTGGTCGTGCGAAATGGCGGTGCGGAAAACCAAATCCTGCCAGTCGGTATTCTGATCGCCGAGCATCGACTGCACCTTGTCGCCGGTCGTCGTCCCTGCGGGGTAGACCTGATTGATGTAGTCGCGGAACTCGCCGGGAGACATGACGGGCAGCTCGTCGGAATTGGTCTGTACGCTCACGCTGCCGCTGTACGATACACGGGGCGTATTGCCGTACCCCTTCTTGGTGGTAACGAGGATGACGCCGTTCGAAGCACGCGAACCGTAGATGGCCGCCGCCGAAGCGTCCTTGAGCACGGTGAACGATTCGATGTCGTTGGGGTTGATCGTCTCCAGCGGATTCCCCATACCCTTGCCGCCGTCTACCGCAATGGGCACTCCGTCGATCACGATCAACGGGTCGTTCGACGCATTGAGCGAAGCCGCACCGCGCACGCGGATCGTGGAACTCGAACCGGGACCGCCGTCGCCCGGGATGATGTGCACGCCGGGGATCTTGCCCTTGAGCATGTCCTGCGCGGAGACTACGGCGCCGCGGTTGAACTCCTCGGCCTTGATCGCCACGACCGAACCGGTCATGTCGTTCTTTTTGACCGTGCCGTAACCGATCACCACCACGTCGTCGATACCCATGGCATCCACCTCAAGCGAAACGTGCGCCAGCGACGACGAACTGGCGACCAAGCTGACGGTCTTGTATCCGACGTAACTGATCTCGACGACCGACTCCGGGCCGGCCGTACGGATGACATAGCTACCGTCGACGTCCGTCGAGACCCCGTTGGCCGTGCCCCGTTCGATTACGGTAGCTCCCAGAACCGGCATCCCCGAATCGTCGACAACCACGCCTTTGACCTCATAACCGGCATTCTGCGCCCGCACGAGGAGGGGGGGGGAAATGATACATATGAGCAAACTGCTCATACACATAGTTAAAATCCGTTTCATAAGCTTTTTGGTTAGTTGTGAATTGATTTTACGATGCAGGCCGTTATCCGGCCTTGTGTTCTTTCACCAGAAAAACCGACAGCGCCGCCAACAGCATGAATACCCCGGCCAGAGCCAGCATGTCCGCCGCCTCACGGTCGAAGCAGTACTCGACGACGGCACCGCCGGCCAGTCCGACGACGATTTGAGGAAGCGTGATCGTGAAGTTGAAGATACCCATGTATATACCCATGCGGCGCGGTTCGACGGCACGCGACAGGATGGCGTAGGGCATGGCGAGGATGCCCGCCCACGCGATGCCGATCCCCGCCATCGGAAGCATCAGAGCATACTGGTCGTGCAGCAGGTACACTCCCGCGAAGCCCAGCGCCCCGGCCAGCAGGCAACCCGCATAGACGGGCTTGTTGCCGCAGCGTGCGGCAATGCGTCCGAGGAACAGCGCAACGATGCAGGCGGGGATGGGATAGATGCCGTTGAGTACGCCGACCCATGTTTGCGTGGCACCGTCCGAGAGCACCTCGCCCGTGGTGTGGTCGGTAACTACGCCGGTAATGGCAGGCTTGAGGTAAGTCCACATCAGGAAGAGTGCCGCCCACGAGAAAAACTGCGTGATGCCCAGCTGCACCATCACGCGGGGAGCGCTGCGCACGAGCCCCACGAAACTCTCGGACCCGGCCTTCTCTTCGGAAAGATCGTTGTAGCGGGCGAACTCCTCGGGCGGGTATTCCTTCGTTTTGAACGAGGTAACGAGCACCGTAAGCAGCAGGATCGCTCCTCCGACATAATAGGAATAGGCGATGTGGGGCGAAACGCCCCCCGGAGCGGCCTCGTCGGATACGCCGAGCCATGTCATGACGAGTGGCAGGACAGCACCCGCGACGGCACCGAGGTTTATCAGAAAGGTCTGCACCACGTACCCCTGCGTCTTCTGCGAATCGTCGAGCATGTCGGCCACCAGCGCCCGGAAAGGCTGCATCGTAACGTTGAAAGACAGATCCATGAACAACAGGATGAAAACGCCCATGGCGAGCGGAGCGAACGCGAGCAGTCGGGGACAGTTGGGCATGAGTTCGAGCGCCAGAGCGGAGACCAGAGAACCGCCGAGAATATAGGGAATACGGCGGCCGAAGCGCGTCCATGTACCGTCGGAAAAGAGCCCTACGATAGGCTGGACGATCATACCGGCCAGCGGTGCCGCCAGCCAAAAATAGCTCAAATGACTGACATCGGCCCCCAGCGATTCGAAGATGCTCGACGTATTGGAATTCTGGAGCGAATATCCGACCTGCACGCCGAGGAATCCGAAGCTGAGATTCCAAATCTGCCAAAATGAGAGTTTAGGTTTGTTCATTCCGACTCTTCGGTTAGTTTTTAGGCGATGCAAATTTTAATAAAAAAATCGGGTCGCGCTTTTTCCGGACGATGAACGGAACGTTCGGACAGATGAACGGTCGGAATTTCACGACGAATGGTTAAGCAGAACTACCCGAATTTGGAATTTCCGGAGGGAATGTATATTTTAGTCGTAAAAACAGCCGAAATTATAAATCTGCGGGTCTGCAAATGGGTTCGATGCGATTGCTTAAAGTTTCCGGAACGATTCATCTTTTCGCCTTTCTACATGCGGCGGTAGCGTTTCTGTGCCGCACGGCAGGCATTAACGACGAATTGGTGCTCACGCTACTGACGATCGTACTGATCGTTCTGATCTGCCTGAAACGGGGTCTGAATGCGGAATTCACCGCCGCGAGCGTGATCGTCGTCAACGTGGTCGGCTATCTGTTGGGTACGGGCGGAGCGCAACTGATCGAAACCGTGCTGCATTCTCCGCCCGCGGTACATGCCCTATCGACCTTCGTTACCACCGAACTGCTGGGCTGGGGCGTCGTATGGTTCACCAGATTGTTCCGCCGCGGCGACGAAGCGCCCGCTCAGCCTACGGTCTGGACTCCCCGCATAGGATTGCTGCTGCTGGCCGTGGGCGTGATCTTCGCGCTCCGGCTGGCCTATGCGGAGATTTTCTCTTCGCCCTCCTTTTCCGCGGACCGCCTCTACCGCATCGCCGACTTGCTGGCATCCAACTCCGTGGTACTGATTATCCTACTGTGTGTCAATATCATCTATGTTCGGCATACGCACAGGCGTGAAACCCGGCACGGTCTCATCGCCGAAATCGCGGCTTTCCTCCTGTTCGTACTGTGCACGTCGGCCTGCGCGGCGCTCGTCACGGGATTGCATCTGCCGTTCGCAGTCGACCGCTCGTTCACGGCCCGGGAGTTCCTGCAACTGTGGATCGTTACTCTGCTGGTCGAGGCGACCCTCTATTCGGTCGTATTCATAATAAATTACGCCATGGTCGCACGCGCCGTACTGCGTGCCGAACGCGGCAAGGCGCACCAAGCGCAGTTCCGTTACATGAAGCTCAAACAGCAGGTCAACCCCCATTTCCTGTTCAACTCGCTCAATATCCTCGACTGCTTAGTCTGCGAGCAGCGCACGGAGCAGGCGAGCGCCTACATACACAAGCTGGCGGGCATGTACCGTTACATGCTCCAAAACGAGGAGAAGACACTCGTGCGTCTGCGCGAGGAGATGGCCTTCGTGGGGATGTACGTCGACCTGTTGCAGGTGCGCTTCCCCGAAGGGTTCCGGGTGGAGACCGACATATCGGACGAGGCCATGAACCGCCATGTCGTGCCTTGTTCGGTACAATTGCTGATCGAGAACGCCATCAAACACAATACGGTGGGAGCGGACCGGCCGCTCGTGATACGCATTGCGGCTGCGGGCGAAGCCGTAACGGTGTCGAACAACCTCCGGATGAAAGTTTCCGAGCCCCCCTCGACCCGTGTGGGGCTGAACTATATCCGTCAGCAGTACCTCGACCTGTCGGGCATACAGATCGGGGTGCGCTGCACGAATACCGAATATCGCATTACCTTACCTTTGCTATAATATGGACGTACTGATCGTAGAAGACGAAACGATGGCCCAAGTCAATCTGGCGCGGGTTCTGACCCGACATTTCCCCGACGTGCGGATCGTCGGCACCACCGGCTCGGTCAGAGATACGGTGCTTTGGCTGCGAACGCCGGGAAACAATGCCGACGTGATTTTCATGGACGTGGAACTCTCCGACGGAGACTGTTTCGAGATATTCCGGCAAATCGACGTAACGGCGCGGGTCATCATGACCACCGCCTATGACAATTACGCCGTACGGGCATTCGAAGTCAACAGCATCGACTACCTGCTCAAGCCGATCGAACTGCAAGCGCTCAAGCGCGCCGTGGAACGCTGCCGCATACGCGGCAACGGCATCGACACCGACGTATTGCTGAATGCGATCCGCCGCCCGCGCGAATACAAACAGCGTTTCATCGTGCGTTTCAACGACCGGATCGTGCCGGTACAAGCCTCCGACATCGCTTATTTCTACTCGGAAGAGAAAAATACCTACCTCGTTACCAACGACAACAACCGCTATATCATGGACCAGTCGCTCGAAGTCCTCTCGGACGAACTGGATCCCGAACGGTTTTTCCGGATCTCGCGCAGCTGCATCATCGCCATGCCGGCGATCGTCAGCATCGTGAAATACATGGGCAACCGACTGAAAATCACGGCACGACCGAGCCACGAATTCAAGATGGTCGTAAGTCGCTCGCGTGTCGACGATTTTCTGAAATGGCTCGAAGGGAGCAACTGACACGGCGAGGGTGAGGGCGCACCTGCGATTCCCGCCGCTTCCGATGTCGGGAAAAGCATATGCGCAACCGCCCCCCGACGCGGGCGCGACGCCTCACAGCTGCACATTGCGGCCGCAGGAGAAACGAATGGACCGTGAAATACATTGTTGCATCCGTTTTCGAAATCCGGCACCGGCATGGAGTTCCCGCTAAAATTTCAGGTCTCAACGTCAACGGGCGGGGACTGTTTCGGCCGTGCGATGTCGGCCGTCCGGGCTCCGAGGAATGCGATAAGGTCCGAAGGGTCCAACTTCATCTGCAAACCGCGCACCCCCGCACTGACGTAGACGGCCTCGTGCTCCAGCGCCGAACCGTGGACGAAAGTCGGAAAGCGCCTCTTCATCCCCACGGGCGAACAGCCGCCGCGAACGTATCCCGTTACCGGCAGCAGCTCCTTCATCGGAATCAGTTCCGCCTTCTTGTTTCCCGAGATCTTCGCCGCCGTCTTGAGGTCCACCTCGCAATCGGCCGGAACGACACAGACGAAACAGCCCGTCCGGTCGCCTCTCAGCACGAGCGTCTTGAAGACCGTGCCGACCGCTTCGCCCAACTGTTCCGCGACATGCACCGCATCCAGATGCTCCTCGTCCACCGCATACGGGACCAGCTCGCAGGCGATCTTCGCCTTGTCGAGCAGGCGCGCCGCATTGGTCTTCTCCGTTTTCGTGTGCGTCGTCATGCGTTCCCGCTTCATTCGTGTCCGATTCGTCCTGCAAATTTAATCGATTAAAATCCATAATCGCCCCCGACGGCCGCATTTTCTCCGTTTTTGCAAGCACGGTCGTCATGCGCGCCTTCCGTATGCGGCTCCTCCCGCGGGCATGTCGTCCGTGCGACACTCCCGCGTCGAGACGGGATTCGGCCCGAAAATATCTTCCGCCCCATCCGTGCGGACTTCATCCGGCAACTCACCCGAGGCGAACGGAAACGGGGCGCGAAAATTCAGAATTTTGCGGTCGATTTCAGCCTGCGGCTCGATTTTTAACCTATCTTTGCGCCATGATTCGAGGCATACTGTTCGATATGGACGGCGTACTGGTGGACAACACCCGCGTACACGTCGATGCGTTCGGCATCTTCTGCCGGCGCTACGGGGTCGAAGACTGGGAGCGGAAACTCTCCGCGGCCTTCGGGATGGGTAACGACGACATCATGCGGCTCATACTGCCCGAGAACATCCTCCGCGAAAAGGGACTGCCGGCCCTCGCCGCCGAGAAGGAGGCGATCTACCGCGAGATCTATGCCCCCGCGATCCGGCCCGTCGCCGGTCTCGCGGAGCTGCTCGCACGGCTCCGTGCGGCGGACATTCCGTGCGCCGTCGGCTCGTCGGGTCCGCGTGCGAACGTCGATTTCGTACTCGATACGTGCGGCATCCGCACATACTTCGCGGCCATCGTCGACAGCGATCAGGTGAAGCGCTGCAAACCCGATCCGGAAATCTACCGCACGGCCGCGGCGAAACTCGGGCTCGACCCGGCCGAGTGTCTCGTGTTCGAGGATGCCGAAGCGGGCATCGAATCCGCACGCCGCGCCGGAGCCGGACGCATCTTCGCACTGGCGACGACGCTCTCCCGCGAAAAGCTGCGAACGACCGCTGCCGACCGGGTCATCGGAGACTTCACCGAAATCACCGACCTGAGCTTTCTCGGCAGACCGCACGCAATCCGGACATAGGCCGGCAGTTGCCGGACAGGGAGAGCATCCCCGCAAACGGGAGGGGGAGCGGTCCCGGCAGACCGCGTGCAACCCGGGTAAAATCCGGAGTTCGACGCGGCCCCCCCCGCCTCGGCAAAGGGAGCGATTCCGACCGACAGGACGCGAGTACGGTCTTCGTCCAAACCCTGCCGAGACGGGAAGAGAGGGGGGAGGGCATTTTTTACAGTCGGTCGCGGAGCGTGATCGACGTTCGTCGCCGGCGGCAGGAATACGCGGGCGACAACGAGTGCAGTCCGCTGCCGAGGAGCCGACGGCGAACGGCCGACTTTGTCGGGGGGGGGCAATGTCGGAGGGCCCCGCACTCGACAACCCAAGGCGCACACAGCGCTGTCGAAACTTTCGGAGAAGACGGAAGACGATCGACCGTTTCGTCAGGCCAAGTGCGATCCTGCCTCGCCCGATGATTGCCCGGACGAAAAAACAACTGCAAGAAAGCGAACCGTTTCGCAGAACCGAACGCCGGCCGGGCTCCGGCAAGGCGGGAAACGGACGGAAAAAGCATTCAACCGTTTATTAAAACAACTATGCTCAGAGGACTGCTGACCATCGGATTGCTGATCGTGTCGAATACCTTCATGACGCTCGCGTGGTACGGACACATCGCCTTCAAATCGAAACTCGAACGTTTCGGCCTCGCGGCCATCGTCGTCGTCAGCTGGGGCATCGCCCTGTTCGAATACTGTTTTCAGGTCCCCGCCAACCGTATGGGCAGCCTCGAATTCGGCGGTCCCTTCACGCTCTGGGAGCTGAAGGTGATTCAGGAGGTCGTCTCGCTGCTGGTCTTCACGCTCTTCGCCGTGGCTTTCATGAAGTCCGAACCGCTGCGCTGGAACCATCTCGCAGGTTTCTGCTGTCTGGTACTGGCCGTCTACTTCGTCTTCCGAAAATAAGAGGTCCGACCTCTTTTCCGGCGCATCGGCAAGGAGGCGGAGAGTGCGGCATCCAATTTGAATCTCTCCCGACAACGTCAAATTCACAGTTGTTATGGAGATGGAAAATCAAACCGCCGCCATGCCGCGCATCGGCGATCCGGCGCCCGCATTCGAGGCCGCGACCACGCAGGGGAAGATCGACTTTCCCGCAGATTTCAAAGGGAAATGGGTGATTCTGTTCAGTCATCCGAGCGACTTCACGCCCGTATGTACGTCGGAATTCATGCTCTTCGGCAAAATGGAAGACGAATTCGCGGCCCTCGGCTGCCGGCTTGTAGGGCTTTCGGTGGGCACCGTGAGCAGCCACATCGCATGGCTCCGGGCCATACGGGAAAAGATCGAATACAAAGGGATCAGAAACCTCGACATCCGTTTCCCGCTGATCGCCGACATGACGATGGAGGTCGCCAAAAAGTACGGCATGATCCATCCGGGCGAAAGCGACACGGCCGCCGTGCGGGCCGTCTTCTTCATCGACCCCCGGGGCATCATCCGCGCCATCCTCTACTATCCGCTCGTGCTGGGCCGCGACTTCGCCGAAATCAAACGTATTCTCATCGGTTTGCAGACCATCGACGCTTTCGGCGTCGCCCTTCCGGCCGACTGGCGCCCGGGCGACGACGTGATCGCTCCGGCCGGGAGCACGAAGAGTGCCGCGGACGAACGGATGGAGCGGCCTGCGGAGGGCGTGCGCTGCTACGATTGGTATTTTTGCACCAAGCCGCTCCCCGAAGAGGAGGTGATGTCCCGAGGCGGGAAGTGAATCCGAAGCATCCGGGGGGGGGCGGCTCCGACCTTCCGGACGAACCCGGTCGCGCGGAAATTCCGTGTCGTAACGAGCGGTCCGCTGCGTCCTTAACGGTGTCGCCGCCCGTTCATATGCTTACGCAGACTCCTTGCTCCGCACACTTCGGCACATCGTATTCATTCGTCCGGGCAAATCGGAAAGGGCTATCCGACAAGCCGCCTCCGGGAATAGCCTGCTCGAAAAGACATCGTATGACGGTACGAACCAAGAGGCTGTCCGAAATTCGTCGGACAGCCTCTTCGATCACAAGGGAAGGCTTCCGGCCGCAGATGCCGGAAAAGTACCCGCCGGTCTCGGCGAAAGAAGTTCGCCGAAGGAAGAACCTGCACCGGACAAAGGCGGCACTCCGCCCGCAACGCCTGTCCGCAAAAATATCCAGTCCGTCCCTCAATCCGTTCTCAAAGTCCGCTCGAACCGCAGTCTGCACCGGCACGGCATGCGGCTCGTCGAAATATACCCGCGCATGAGACGGAGCGGGACGACCCGCCGGATCGAGGGGAGGCCACGCCTAAAAGCCCCTTCGACAAGGCGGACACGGAAACGAAGGACGGCGGCAAAGACGGGGGATGAAGGCGAAAACGAAAACAGTGTCAGGGACGGGAGCGAACACGAAACCGAACGGGCATCCCGCGTATTCCGCGCGGCCGTCGGGCACGGGAACGACATGCCGACGGTCGGACCGCATGCTCCCGACACTTACAACTCCTCGATGTCGATCCGATAGTCGCTTTCTATTAAAACGTATCGGTAGTTCCGCGCCATACACTGCTCCAGATTATACCGGTTGGTACGGCTCATCCGTTCGAGAACCGCTTCCGACGAGCCTCTCCTTTCGATCACACACTCATGGAGCAGTATATCCCGAAAATTCCGTTCGAGATAGGCTTGGCTGAACACGAGGCAGACGTAACGGATCCTCGCAAGGTATTCATCTGCGAAATCCGCCTCCCAGCCGAAAGGAATATAACACCCTTCGACGATCAGATTCTGCGAATTTTCGATGCATGTCTTGATCATCTCACGCACGATCGGCCACAGACACTCCGTCAGTTCGGCATCGCTGCCGTCGGCCGGCACAGGGCATCGGCCGCTTCGAATCAACCCCATCTTCAAGTGGTCGATCGACAGGTAGGGATAATGATACCTCTCCAGCAGTCTTTGCGCCAACAAGGTTTTGCCCGTATGCGTATCCCCCGCAATCAGAATAATCATACACATTCCGGATTTTGGGATTCCGTACCGCACGATGCCCGGCCGCCCGATCGTCCGAACGGCTGCTCCTCGATAAAATGAACGGGATAGCGATTCCAGTATTTTTCGTAAACTCCGTGCTCCTTCCCGTCGAGATCGAGCTGATACATCCGGAACGTAACCCGAAAATTCTTAGGCTGCCACAGCTCCTCGTAGGAATAGCGGTAGGTCATGCCTATGGCTCGCATCACACGTCCGCTTCGCGGGTTGTTCACATCGTGCGTGGCCGTCAGATAAGGGATACCCGACCGTTTCGCCATCCCGACCACGGACCGGCACGCCTCGGTGCAAATTCCCCGATGCCAATACTCCTTGCGGACAGCGTACCCCAAATCGCGGCTGTCGTCCGCGCTTACATGCACGCAGCCGATCGGCCGGTCGTCTTCCTTCAGACAGATCGCATAATAGAATCCGCCCTCACGTATACGATCCCCTATGTACGAAAGATACGCTTCCGCCTCCCCGATCTCTTCGAGAGGAAACATCGGCAGAAATGCGTTGACCTCCCGATCGCTCAGGAGCGCAAACAAAGCGGCGATGTCTTTTTCCGTGAAATGCCGCAAAATCAATCTCTCCGTCTCCAGACCATCCATAATATTCCGAATCTTTACATTCGTTCCCCGACGATTCGCAAAGATACGAATAAGCCGAGTGCAAAAGCAAATCTATTCGCTTTTGCAAAGCAGGAGTATCTAAAACGAAGTCGAAAATACGTAAATCCCCGAATTCGCGCCGCAAAAAAACAAACCGTCCCGCAGTCCACTCGAATTTCCGGACGGTCGATCGTGTACCGCACGTTCCCGTCCGTAAGTCGGAAATAATCCGCTCCGAATAGTCGTAAAAACGATTAGAATCGTTAATTTTGTACGATTCGCCGTCCGGCACGTCGCTCCGGTCCGGTCCGACGGCAAAAAAAGGTCGAAAGCAACGGCCACCGAAAAAACGAACGAAAAAGAAAAAAGATGCAACGGAACGACCGAAACGTCATTTTGACGACACGTTACGAATCGCCGTGCGGCGCTTTGCTGCTCGGATCGCTCGGCGAGCGGCTCTGCCTGTGCGACTGGCAGGCGGCGAAAGACCGCAGTCGCGTGAGCCGGCGGCTGCAACGGCTCCTGCACGCCGAATTCGAAGAGGGCGCGTCGGAGGTGATCGACGAGGCCGTGCGGCAGCTCGACGAATATTTTGCCCGGAAACGCCGCGAGTTCGACGTGCCGCTCCTTTTCGCCGGCACGGAGTTTCAGACGAGGGTATGGAACGAACTGCTGCACATCCCGTTCGGCTCGACCGTCTCCTACGGCGAACTGGCACGCCGCATCGGCGTTCCCCGCGCCGTCCGGGCCGTGGCCAACGCCAACGGTGCGAATGCGCTGTCGGTATTCGCACCCTGCCACCGAATCGTCGGCAGCGACCGTTCGCTGACCGGGTATGCCGGAGGGCTGGAGGCGAAAAAATATTTGCTGGAATTGGAGGCGGCCTCGCAGCTTCCCCGATGAAAGGCTTGCGCCCGCACCACGCCCCACCGCCCTGCGCCCGCGAGCCCCGTTCGAACAAAGATGCGACAGCAACGATGACAACACCCCGAAACCTCCGATCCGACCGCCGCAAAACCGTCTACTCGGTTTTGTTCGCCATCGGATTCGCCCATCTGCTCAACGACATGATGCAGTCGGTCATTCCGGCCGTCTACCCGCTGCTGAAGGAAAAATTCGGCTTCTCATTCGCCCAGATCGGAGCCATCACGCTGGTATTCCAGCTCACCTCCTCGCTTTTGCAGCCCGTCGCGGGCCGGCTCGCCGACCGCCATCCGAGGCCCTACTCGCTCGCAGCGGGCATGTGTTTCACGCTCGTCGGCCTGCTGGCGCTCGCAACGGCCCCGGCCTTAGGGTGGATCATGGCGGCCGTGGGGCTGATCGGATGCGGCTCTTCGGTCTTCCATCCCGAATCTTCGCGCGTGGCACAGCTCGCCTCGGGCGGCCGCAAGGGACTCGCACAGTCGATCTTTCAGGTCGGCGGCAACGCCGGCAGCGCCGTCGGGCCGCTGCTTGCGGCGCTGATCGTCATTCCGTTCGGGCAAGGCTCGATCGGGTGGTTCGCACTGACCGCGCTGCTCGCGATCTTCATCCTCGTGCGCATAGGACGCTGGTACGAATGCCGTCTGCTCGTCGCGGCCCGCCGGACCGCACAACCCGAAGCGGTGCGCACGCATACGCTTTCGAAACGGCAGGTCCGCACGGCACTCGGCATTCTGGGCGTGCTGGTCTTCTCGAAGTATTTCTACATCGCTTCGATGACCGACTACTTCACGTTCTACCTGATGGACAAATTCTCGGTGTCGATGCAGGGGGCGCAGTACTGCCTTTTCGCATTCCTCGCGGCTTCGGCCGCAGGAACGTTCTTCGGCGGTCCGCTCGGCGACCGCATCGGCCGCAAATACGTCATCTGGGGTTCGATCCTCGGTGCGGCGCCCTTCACGCTGCTGCTGCCCTACGTAGGACTGACCTCAGCGGTCGCACTGGCCGTCGTCATCGGTCTCGTGATCTCGTCGGCCTTTTCGGCGATCCTCGTCTATGCGACGGATCTGATGCCGGACAAGGTCGGCATGATTTCCGGCGTTTTCTTCGGACTGATGTTCGGACTGGGCGGGCTCGGATCGGCTTTTTTCGGGTGGCTCGCCGACCGGACGAGCATCGAATTCATCTTCCGGATCAGTACGCTCCTGCCTCTATTGGGCATCGTTGCGGGCTTTCTGCCCAATGTCGAAGTCCGGGACGGCGGCCGGCGATAAAGGACACATCCTGCAGCCGGCACTCTACTCTACTCCGCCTCCCCTATCCGCCCACGGCACGAAGAGCGCCCCGTGCGGCCGTTCACTGCGCTCCGCCGTTGTCCTTCCTCCAGATCTGATAAGAGTTCACGAAGTTCTGCCACATATTATTTACTCTCGTTTGTATTCATCTGATTATTAATAAATAGAATAAAGCCTTTCTTGCGACAAGTAACAAAATAGCAACAAAAATATGTTCAAAAAGCGCATTTAGGAATGTGCTCTATGCACTGAAATTATAAGTGCTTTTCGATAGCAATTTATTGATGTTTTCATGCGAGAAGCCTATAAAGGTCAGCATACAACATATCAATAAATTTCTCAGCTTCCTTGTCATATAGTATAATTCTGCGCCATCAAGTGTTTTCGGTTTCTTTGATTTATTCATGAAATGCGAGTAATAGTTGCGAGAATCAATAGCTGCCGCAATATCTATTTCATCGCACTTGAGCTTTGTAATACCGTTGAAATCTCGAATTAAAGAAGTTAATAGAACTTTAGGCCCCTTATCTCCATAAAGGAATCGAATGGCAAAGCCTTCAATAGCCTGAAATACAATCAAGAAATCAAGACTACTAAAACTATTTTTCTGCTTAATGCTTTCTATAAGATGAGTACGAATCGGTGCAATATCATACGATTCTAAATACCACTTCTTAATAATATTGGGATAATTTTCTTTGATAGCATTGTATTCGAATAGAAAATTTACATTTTTATCATTCCATTTCGAACGGTCTTTTCGGCCATAATGCAACTGAATCTTTGTATATATTTTCCTTCCATTATTTAATTCTTGGTATAGATCATCGTCTTGGAGCCAAATATCTGAAGCAGACGCATCCGAAAGAGCTGCAAATGACAAAAACTGTTCATAGACATGTATATCGTGCAGGAAAGAGCCTAAATGATCTTTTTGTGGCTTTTTAATTACCAAAGAGGTTGATTGTTCTATTTTAGGACATCTCAAATCCCCGCAATAAGTTACAGTTCGATGCAACTCTATTGTCGTACCTTCTACATCCACAGAAACAATAGGATGCTCTATTTGTTCCGTATCAATAATCAATGACAATCTTTTTATTGTTGTCTTATCATCTTTGAATAATTGGGTTTGTTGAATTGCCGCGGGAAAACACCATTGTGTCAATGCCGGAATTTTAACATGGCAACTGTTAAAAGCTAATTCATCATACGACCGCACATATTTTCCTGTGATAACAAATTGCACAGAATACCGCATTATCGGGAAATGACAGCTCAAATTAAGATGTTTCCCAATAAGGTGGCAGTTGAGCAATGTTATTCTTTTCGCATCTGAATTTACACCCCAAATTACAGTATGTGATTTTTGTTCGAATATAGCCATCAACGGCTCGTCATGAGCGTCAATATCACCGATCAATTCGAGTATTGCTGAATCATTAGCTTTGAAAGTTAAAATTCCAGCAACTTGATGATCTTCGCAATCTGGCAAATACCAATATCCTTTATATTCAAAATCATCCATTATCAAATCTATTTTATCATAACGGTAATGATAATTGGCAAACTTACCCTATCACTTGTCGAGTTACAGTTTTATTCCGATTCTACGATTCCAGAAACTCGTATTTCCGTTTACCACCGACGTAATTCTCCTTGCGGATCACATCGCCCATATTATTTTCGGGTAACAAATGGTAATTATCGGCTTTATTGAGAAACTTACTAAAACAACCGAAAAATCTACAATCAAATATAAAATACTGTGTCTATATTCAATTTTTCGTTATTTCTCTATCTTTTTTGTAGATTTGATAGCTGTTCACGAAGTTCTGCCAGACGATGTATGCCGTCGGGGCGATCGACGAAACGGGGTCGAGAAACGACTGCGCCATCCACACCGCCAGCACCGTATTCTTCTGTCCGAGCGACTGCCCGCCCGCCACGACATCTCCGTAGCGGCGTCCGAGCATGCGGCCCGCCTTGAACTGTATGAGGCAGATCGCAAGCGCCACGAGAGCCAGCCCCGCTTCGAGCCGGAAATCGGCGTCGTGCAGATCGAGGATGAAAGCCGTCGTGCGGGCGATCACCACCGTGAGCGACACGAGCCACAGGTAGAACGAGATCTGGCTGTGGTCGCCGATCCAGCGCGACGCCTTCGGCGCGAGAAACCGGCACACCTGCGCCGCGGCGAAAGGCATAACGAGCAGCGGTGCGACCCGGGCGAGAATCTGCGCGAACGTGCAGGATCCGTTGCCCGTGAACGACAAAACGACGGGGGCCGCTATGGCAATGGTCATGTTGCACAGCAGGCTGTAAGTGGCCATCGTAGGCACGTCGGCCCCGAGCATGCCGCCGATCACGACGGCGGCCATGGCGATCGGCGCCAGCACGCAAATCATGCCTCCCTGCGCCAGAACTCCGTTCAGCGGACTCAGTGCGAAGAAGACCGCCACACTACCCACGATCTGAAAGAGCAGCATCCACAGATGGAGCATACTCGGCCGCATCTGTTTGGGTTTCACGCGGCAGAAGGTGAAGAAGAGCATCAGAAAGATCAGCGTCGGCGTGATCATCTGGTGCGACCACGCTTCGAGCGCCGAGATCGGACGGCACAACAGGGCTCCGACCACCATCCCCAGCGGCATCGCAACGGTCTTGACGTTGCGATGCAGGTTCTCCATTACGTGCATTTCATTCCGAAATTCAGACAGTAAGCCTCGCGCCGGCCGCCGGCGGACATTCCGCACCCCGACATTCCGGCCCAGAACCGCGGATGCGAGTTTCCCGGCACCGGAACGCTCTTCCGCACCGGCCGCGAGGCAAAACGACCGCCTCCTACGCTCACGAGAGCAATTCGCGCACTTTGTCCGAAATCTCCCGGCCGTCGGCCTGCCCGGCCAGTCGCTTCGAGGCGACGCCCATCACGCGCCCCATCTCCTTGACCGACACGGCACCGACTTCGGCGATGATCGACCTCAGGGCCTCGGTCAGCTCGTCGGGCGTAAGTCGCTTGGGCAGAAACTCCTGCATGACGGCCACCTGCGCCAGCTCTTCGGCGGCGAGGTCTTCGCGGTGCTGCTCCCGATAGACGGCCGCGGAATCCGTCCCCTGCTTGGCGAGTTTCGAAATGATCTTCACCACATCCGTATCGGACAGCTCGGCGATCTCAGGTCCCGCGGTTTTGGCTTCGATGATGTACTTCTTGATGTTGCGCAGCGTCGTCAGACGCACCGGATCCTTGGCCTTCATGGCCTCCATGATCCCTTTCGAAATGGTTTGTTCCAATGACATGATTCGTTATTTTTAAAATATAGTTTTACACATCGACATGCCGGACTTCCGGCATTGCCTTTCCGACATCGCCTCCGCAAAACGGCCGTTCGCCGCCTCCCCTCCCTCTGCGGCGAACCGCTTCCCGACGAAGGTTCGGCCTCTGCCGCCCGCACCGAACGGCCTGTCCTCAGCACAAGGCCCGTAAAAAGACGTCGGCCCTTTTCCTCGGTACTCATTCCTTCGTTTTCCCGCCTCGCCGAAGCCCGGACCGGCATTCGGCTCTGGACCCGGCACGACGAAACGGTTCGCTTTTTTTTCGCAGACGTTTTCCGCTTCGGCAAAACTCGGCCTGCACTCGACCCCACGAACCGTCGGCTCTCAGGCAGCCGTTCTCTTATCTCGCAACCTCCTTCCCTTCCGGTTCGAGGAACCGCAGGATCTCCCCCATCAGCCGGCTGCGGGCCCGCGCATCGTCCACCGCCTCGAACGGAAATCCCAATACGACGCTCCGTCCTCCCCCGCTGCCGATCCACGCCACGCCCGCCGGCTGCCGATCGGAGGCATAGCGGCAGACGACGAAAGCTCCGTCGCCCGCCGGCCGCAGCACGTCGGTCGATTCGACGGCATAGCCGTCGGCACGCAGCGAGGTGCCGAAACGATACTCTCCGCCCGCCATTCCCGCCTCGGACGGTACGAGCGTTACCCGTCCGTCCGGCTCCGGACAGCGGCCGCCGAGCGCACAATGGAGCACCTCCTCGGCGAAGGCGCGGTCCGGCTCCGCCGCATCGGCGCCTTCCCAGAGGTCCGACACCGCATAGCAGCCCGACACGAGAAGCGCACCGCCCGCCCCGGCATAACGGCGCAGAATCCGTTGTAGCGCCTGCGGGAAGGTGCGGAATTCGGCTCCCCGTATTCCGCGTCCCACGCTCACGGCGCGCTGCTTGCCCAGCACGACATCCACGACATCGTACTCCCCGAGCGCCCCGAAATCCTGTGCCGCAGCCTCGGCCGACGCCGAGACGAACGACCAGCCCGCCGCCGCAGCGGCACGGCCGTGCACGAAGGGGTAATCGAACGTATTGCCGCCGACGATCTGGGTCTCGAAATCGTCCGCACAGGCCCCGAGGGCACACGAGTCCGCGGCGCGCAACCGCTCACGGTCGAAAACGCGCTGCGCCCCGCAGAAGGCGATGTCGTACAGATAGGGCACGCCGCTGTCCGAGCGGTCGAGGAATCCGGCCAGCGAATCGCACCGGAAAGCCGGCGGGCCGCTCACGCGATCGAAGGCATTGACCACGAGCAAACGCCCCCGCTCGTCGGGCATCCGGCAGACGGAGAGCGTCTCGCCCGGCAAGCTCTCGCCGCCGGCATTCGCCGCCGTAACCTTATAGCTGTACAGTTCGCCCGTCTCGATCGGCAGGACGATGCGGGGCTCCTCCGTGTAACGGCCGTTGTCGAAACCGCCGTCGCCGCGCCGCGTGTAGACCACGTAGCCCGTCGGCACGGCCGTCGGTTCGAGCGGATCGACCGCAGGACGCCATGTCAGCTCCACGCCGCCCTCGTCCGTGAATCGGGCGGCGAACGCCCTCACGGGAAGCGGCTGCACGACATAAGGCCGGTCGTACTGCGCCGCGAGGTGGCGGAGGATCGCCTTGTAGACGGCCCGGCTCACCACGAAGCGGAATCGCGGATCGCTGCCGTAGCGCATGTCGGCGAAATTCCGGTGCGAAAGCAGTTCGAGAATCGCCGACGGGACGCACGGTACGCGCGCTTCGTAGTAGGAACGGTCCCACAGCTCGCGCCGCGTCCACCGGGGTTCGAACGTGCGGCGAATATCCCCGACCACCTGCGTCATCACGAGATCCGCGAGGTCGCGCGAGAGGATACGGTCGGCACCTCCCTCGAAACGGCCGCCGCCGTCCGACGTGCAGCAGATGCCGAGCGTTCCGACGGTCTCGTCGCCCGCACGCACGCCCGAGTCGGAGTGGAACGCCAGAGCCATATCCACCGGAATGCGCAGGCCGGTGCTGTCGGGCAGCCGTTCGGAGCCGCCCATCAGCGCGTTGACCCACAGCGCGCGGCACATGTAGTCGTCCTTGTAATCGTCCGCATGGCGCTTCGGCGTATAGACCTCCTCGCCGAAGCCCGCCCACTGAAGCCAGTAGCGCGCCCCTTCGACGAAACGCGGATAGCCGCTCGGCTCTTCGGCATAGACCGCCCCCGCCGTGCGGAGCGAATCGCACACCGTGCGGGCGATATTGCCGAAGCCGCCGCCGATCTTCACCGCATCGGCCGTTACGATCCGTCCGGCCCGCGCCGAACGGTTGGAGAGCCGCACGAGGGCGCCGCTCTCCGCCGTAAAACGGAATCGGCCCAGATAGATCCATGTGCCGCCGCCCATCGTCTGATTCACCGCGAAACGGCTCTCGCCGCCGGCGTGCCGCACCGTGTAGCGCGCATCGTCCGCACTCCCGGGCTCGGTCCGATAGGCGACATAGACCGCATAATCGCCCGTCTCGGGCACCTCGGCCGTCCACACGGCTTCGCTCGGCGCACCGCCCTGCGCGACGGTCCGCACACGGCGCACCGTGCCGCTCTCGAACGGATTCTCTCCGGCGCCGTAAAGGGGCTTCCGGTCGGCGAATCCCGCGCCGCCCGTCGTCCACGGCTCGTCGCCGGAGCGCTCCTCGTATTGGGCGCCCGGCCCATTGCGGTCGTTGTCGACGATCCGCTCGTGTTTCTGCACGTCCCGCTCGCGCGGCAGCAGCACGTTCGCCCCTGCGTTTTCGAGCATCGGGACCAAGTATTGCAGCACGTAGCTCTGCGTGTAGAGGTCTTCGCACGTCCGCCAGAACGGCGTGCGCTGCCAGCGCCAGCGGTTCTGCGTCTGGTCGAAGTAACGGCCGTGGCTCTGCCACAGGGCGATATGACGGTCCTGCAACCCCGCATCGGGCCGCACGGGCGCATCGAGCCGCTCGACCAGCGGCCGCGCCGAGCGATTGACGAAGCGCACGACGCGGCGCCGTGCGGCAGCGCTCCGTTCCGCCAGCGGGATCAGCTCCTCGACGGCCCGGCCCTCGGTGAAGAGTTCGATCCTCGCCTTGCGGTACTCCGCCGGCAGGCAGCGCCGCACCGAGTCGTACATCGCACGCAGATTCTCCTCGCGGAACGGGTAATACGAAAGACCGACGGAGGCATGGATGCGCACCCGGGCGCGCGACGCCTCGATCCGGCTCACGCGCACCCAAGCGCAGGCGATCTCGCGGTCCGCGATCCGCGTCAGCGTGCGGGCGATCTCCCGCCGGGCGGCGGGCGGCACCCCCTTGTCCGCGGCGGAGAGGTCCGCAGCGGCGATCGGCGCGAGTGCGACGAAGAGGCAGAGAAGAACTCTATTTTTCATGGCGTTTCACGATGAGCAGCATCCCCGCGACGGTAAACAGCGCGTTGTAGATCAGCAGTTCGAATCCGATCCGATAGCCGAACCAGCGCAGCGCCGCCGCCTGCACGAGCGCGCTCAGCACGGGCGCGGCCACGGCGACCGGCGGCACCCAGCGGTCGCGGACCGCGAAGCGGGTGAACATGCCGAAGACGAACATACCCAAAATCGGGCCGTAGGTGTAGCTCGCCACCTTGTAGACGAGATTGATGACGCTGTCGTCGCCGAAAAAGCCGAAACCGAGGATCACGACGCCCATCGTGCAGGCCATGCCGGCATGGACCCGGCGGCGCACGCGCGTGAGGCGCCGGTCGTCGAAACGGCGCGAGCCGCCCAGCAGGTCGAACGTAAAGGAGGTCGTGAGCGCCGTGAGGGCCGATCCCGCGGCGGACCATGTACTCGAAATCAGCCCCACGACGAACAGCACCCCCACGACGAGGGGCAGTCCGCCGTTCACGGCCACCTGCGGGAAGACCTGATCGCTCTTCGCGGGCATCGGGAGCCCCGTGCGGTCCATGTAGAGGTAGAGAAGCACGCCGAGCACGAGGAACAGCAGGATCACCCCGATCTGGCAGAAGGCCGTGAGCACGATATTTTTCTGCGCGTCGCGCGGGGTGGCGCAGCTCAGGTTCTTCTGCATCATGTCCTGATCGAGGCCCGTCATGGCGATGAGCACGAAGATGCCCGCGAAGAACATCTTCCAGAAGTAGCGGTCGGACGAGGGGTCGTCGAAGAAAAAGATCCGGGAGAAAGGCGACGCCGCCACGGCGTCGACCGTCCGTCCGGCGGAGAGACCGAGCGCGCGGGCGATGAAAAAGATCGAGAGGACGAGGCCGGCCACCAGACAGAGGGTCTTGAGCGTATCGGTCCAGATGAGCGACTGCACGCCGCCCCGCTGCGTATAGAGCCACACGAGCAGCATCGTCGCTGCGGCATTGAGCCAGAACGGAAGTCCGTAGTGATCGAAGACGAGCAGCTGCATCACGGTGCAGACCACATAGACCTTCAGCGCCGAGCCGAGCATCTTCGAGAGGAAGAAGAACCAAGCGCCCGTGCGGTGCGTCGAAACGCCGAAGCGGCCGTCGAGGTATTCGTAGAGCGAGACCACCCCGAGCCGGTAGAAGAGCGGGACCAGCACGAAGGCTATGACGAACTGCCCCACCGTGAACCCCAGCACCATCTGCATGTAGGAAAACGCATCGGCAGCGACCGAACCGGGCACCGAGATGAACGTTACGCCCGACATCGCGGCGCCGATCATCGCCAGAGCGGCCATCCACCACGGCGTGCGGCGGCCGCCCGTGAAGAATCCCGCATTGCCCGCACGACGCCCCGAGTACCACGCCACCGCGAAGAGTGCGGCGAGGTAGGCTGCGACGGTGAGGATAACGGTTGCGGGTGTCATGAACGGATCGTCGGTTCGGATCGGAAGGCAAAGATACGAATTTCGTCCGGAAAAACAATTTCGCGTCCCGGAAGGTTTTTTCCGGCAGCAGACGGAGCTCGAATCGTATCGACATTCGATGCGATCCGGCATCCGAGAAACGGCACCCGAGAAACGGCATCCGGGGAACGGCATCCGGCGCCGGGATGGAAAAGGAGCTCCGTCTTCCGTCCGTCCGACGGCACGAACCGCCGCATCGGCCGGACGATGCGAGGAGCAGGACGGGAACGTCGCGGTCCGTCCGGATCCGAGCGGTCCGTTACGGCCGATTCTTCCCGCGATCCGCACCGGCATGCAATTTATTCCGGGAAAAAAGGAGCGGAATTTGAAATAGTTTATTATCTTTGTTAGTCGGATAACAATAACACGGCACGAAAAACACTTAAAATATTAAGTACTATGGCAAGAAATCTTAAAATCAGAGACCTGACGCTGCGCGACGGCCAACAGTCGTCGTTCGCCACGCGCATGAACCAAGCACAGATCGACCGCTGCCTGCCCTACTACAAGGACGCCGGCTTCTACGCGATGGAGGTTTGGGGCGGTGCCGTGCCCGATTCGGTGATGCGGTATCTGAACGAGAATCCGTGGACCCGTCTGGAGACCATATATAAAGCCGTGGGCAACGTATCGAAACTCACGGCCCTGTCGCGCGGCCGCAACCTGTTCGGCTATTCGCCCTACACCGACGAGATCATCGACGGTTTCTGCCGCAACTCGATCCGGAGCGGTCTGGGCATCATGCGCATCTTCGATGCGCTGAACGACGTGGACAACGTCAAATCGACCGTCAAGTACGTGAAGCAGTACGGCGGCATCGCCGACTGCGCCGTCTGCTACACGGTCGATCCGAAATACCCCGAGATCGGCTTCATGGGGCGACTGATGGGCAAGAAGAACCCCAAACCCGTCTTCACGGACGAATACTTCCTCGACAAGGCCCGGCAGATGGCCGCTCTGGGCGCCGACATGATCACCATCAAGGACATGTCGGGTCTGATCCCGCCCAAGCGCGTGAGCACGCTCGTCAAACTGCTGAAGAAGAATCTTTCGATTCCGATCGACTTCCACACCCACTGCACGCCGGGCTACGGTCTGGCGTCGGTACTGGCGGCCATCGTCGCCGGCGTGGACATCGTCGACACCAACTGCTGGTACTTCGCCGAAGGCACCGGAGCGCCCGCCATCGAGCTGGTGCACGTCTTCTGCCGGAAACTCGGCATCGACCACGGCGTCAACATGGAGGCCGTGGCCAAGATCAACACCCAGCTCCGCGAGATCCGCAAGGAGCTCAACCTGTCGGTCTTCAACACCGAGAAACCCGAGCCCAAAGCGTTCAATCCGCTGACGGACGAGCTGCCCGCCGAGATCGACGCCCTGTTCGACAAGGCCATCGCCGCCGCCGAGGCCGACGACGAAGCCGCCACGATCGACGCCTGCCGCAAGATCGAAGCCTACTTCGGATTCCCCGCCCCCAACGAACTGGTGCAGAAAGCCGAAATCCCGGGCGGCATGTACTCGAACATGGTGGCCCAGCTCAAACAGCTCAAGGCCGAGGAGATTCTGCCCCGCGCCATGGAGCTCATTCCGTCGGTGCGTCTGGCGGCCGGTCTGCCGCCCCTCGTAACGCCCACGTCGCAGATCGTCGGCGCTCAGGCCGTGAACTGCGCTCTGGACGAGAAGGCCGGACGCCCGATGTACACCAACAAGAGTTCGCAGTTCGTCGGTCTGGTGAAGGGCGAATACGGACACACGCCCGTGAAGATCGACCCCGAATTCCGCTTCAAGATCGCCGGCGTGCGCGAAGAGACCCCCTACGATACGTCGAAATACCAGATGCAGCCCAACCCGACGCTGCCCGAAGCCGGCGGCGTGAAGCTCGCGGCCGACGAGAAGGAGGTGCTGCTGCTCGAACTCTTCCCGCTCGTGGCGAAGACGTTCCTCACGGAGCAGAAGAAGAAAGCCTATGCCGCATCGCAACCCGCCGAGGCCAAGACCGAAGAGAAGCACGAGGAGAAGAAGTTCGTGAAAATCACCGGAGAGACCGTGAACGCTCCGCTGCCGGGCCGCGTGATCGAAATCAAGGTGAAGGTCGGCGACGAAGTGAAAAGCGGTCAGGAGGTCGTGATCCTCGAAGCGATGAAGATGGAGAACTCCATCACGTCGAACTATGCAGGCAAGGTGAAACAGATCTTCGCCGAGGTGGGCGACAACGTGGCCACCGACGCACCGCTGATCGAGATCGGATAGCGCGAGCCGGGCCTCGAATCACCGGAGGCACGGAGGGGCGCGCCGCACTTGCGGCCTCCCGTTCGGAAGGCGCGCCCCTCGTTCGGCATTCGTTATTCCGCCTCGGCAACCGTCGGGCGGAGCCCGGGGCGTTCGCGGCCCGATGGATCCGCGTATTCGACAACAGGCTCGCAGCGATGCGAATCGAAAGAGAGGCTGTCCGGCACGTGTCGGACAGCCTCTCTTTCGATTCCTGCCGCCCCCGTTCGGGACTTCCGCCGAGCCGGCAAGTCCTTTTCCTCAAAGACTGCCGGGCATCCTCTTCCGGTTTATCGGAGCGAGCCGAAACAACGGGACATCGAGCTTTTCGGTCGAAGACGCAGGCTGCAAAATCACAGGACCGAAACGCGATACCGCCCCTTCGTGCGACCGTGCCGGCACGCCGTTTCGATTTCGTCCCCGGACCGTCCGTCCCGGCGGGAAACGACGACTGCACCGCAATCCGGCAATCCGAACCGTCTCGACAGGCCGGGCGCAAAGCCGAACATCGGTTCGGCCTCCGCCAACCGGGAAACGGGAGAAAAACGGTTACGACATGCCGACCTCGCCCGAAGATTGCCGGGGCGAGAAGCGGATGAAAGAAATTCGGGCGTCTTGCCTCCTCCGGAACGATCCTTACTCCGGAAACACCGCGCGGTCCGCCGGATCGGACGTTTCGGATCGGCCGCATGCTGCCGCCGCAATTTCCCCCGAGCGCACCGAATCGACTGTCCGCGTTTTTCGCTATCTTTGCGGGCGGCAGCGAGGATAAACCCCATTCGGCCGGTCCGAACGCACCGGGGCCGGTTTTCGTTTGCATCGTTTTTGCTCATCGGCCCTCGAATCATCTAAAAAAACAAACGCATGTCATTTCTCAAAGAGTTCAAAGCATTCGCCCTCAAAGGCAACGTCATGGACATGGCCGTCGGCGTCATCATCGGCGGGGCGTTCGGCAAGATCGTCTCGTCGCTGGTGAACGACATCCTGATGCCGCCCATCGGGGCACTCATCGGCAACACGGACTTTTCGCAGCTTCGGATCAATATTTCGAAAATCCGCGACGCAACCGCGCACGCCGCTCATACCGTGGCCGACACCTTCTCCGAAGGCGGCGAAGCAGCTGCGGCAGCAGCACCCGCCGTCGAACCGATCTACTGGAATTACGGCGCATTCATCCAGCAGTGCGTGGATTTCACCATCCTCGCATTCTGTGTCTTCCTGATGGTCAAGCTCATGAACAAGCTCATGAGGAAAAAGGAAGAGGCTCAGGCACCCGCACCGGCGATGTCGAAGGAGGAGCTCCTTCTGACCGAGATCCGCGACCTGCTGAAAGAGCAGCAGAAAAAATAACGGCAGCGAGGCGCCCGGGACACCGGGACGGCTGCGCCTGCGGACGGGCAGTCCGGCCGAAGGACTTCCCTGCCGGAAGCGGCTCTCGCCCCTGCGGCATGCGCGGGACAAGCCCGAGGCGTTCGGGGTGCGGCCGTTCGCGGCACGGAGGGTGTGGGGCGACAGGAACAAAACGCCGTCCGTTTCGCATGCACACGAGCCGGAACCGACAAACGAGGAGAACACGGACGACGGCAGGAGCCGAACGGAACCCGCCGCACACGCGGGAACGAATCGCAGGAAACGATACCGCGGCGGCAGCGATAAACGACCGCCGCTGGCGTATGCACGCCGGACGAAGCCCCCAAACGGCCACAAAACGAGCGGCAGCAAAAGCTGATGGACACACACCGCGTGCATGTGTGGAGGGGGGGGGCAGAAAACGGCTGCCGATAAAATATTTTTTCCTTTCTGTCTACTTTCCGTCTTTCCCCCGATATGGCAAAGGCAAAGGCGGCCGTTCGCTCCGCGGCGGACTGCACTCGCCCGAATGTTTCGCGGCAGTCCTGCCGCCGGCGACGAACGGCGGATATGCCCCGGACAGTCTTAAGAAACACGACCGCACCGAAATCATCCACTCCGCCCCGGCATAACCCGCACTCCACTCCGTTCGGTCCCCGGCCTGCCCGAACGGTTCCTCGAAAGAGGCATTTGCCCGCCTCGGCGGTTTCCGGGCGGAGCTCAGCTCGTCCCCGGCTTACCGAAAACGTTTTCCTTCGGGGGAAGAGCGTTTTTCCGCCTCGACATGCGCGTACATCCGCGGGCAAAGATCGCACGGTCCATCCTCTCAAGCACCGACTTCCGCTCCGTCCGGAAGCGGACCGTTCATTTGGTTCGGGATTTGTACTCCGCCACCGAAAACACCCGATAAATATGAATCACGGCTTGAGTATTCTCTTTCGCGCCATTCCGCTTCTGATGGCTGCGTTCTGTTTCAGCTACGGCGCCTATATATACGGTGCGGGAGACGATCCCGCACGCCTCACGGCGGGACCGGTCGTTTTCTTCCTCGGTTCGATCTGCGTGGCGCTCTACTGCACGGCGGCGACCATCATCCGACAGATCATCGGCACGTACAACGAGGCTGCCAAGTACATTCTTCCGACGATCGGTTACGCCTTTGCGCTGATGACGCTGATTTGCGGCATCTTCATCATCCATTCGAATTACGCGGGCGCATACGTAACCGGCCGTGTCGTCTGCGGTCTGGCACTCATCGCCGTCTGCGTCGCCACGGCTGCGGCCGCCTCGACCCGTTTCAGGCTCATCCCGATCAACTCGGCGGCCAAGACGCGGACCGTCAGCCCCGGCGGCTTCAAAGCCGGTCAGGTTGCGGTCCTTATGTCGGTCGCCGCGACCACGTCGGCCGCAGCATGGATCTGGGCCTTCGTTCTCTTCGGATCGGGCACATCGGCCGAACACACCGCAGCAGGCAGCGTCATGGCGGGCATCGCCTGCGTATGCACGTCGCTCGTCGCGCTCGTAGCGAGCATCGCACGGCAGATACGCGGCACCTACACCACGAAAGAGCGGACGAAGTGGATGGGTCTCGTGCTCGTCATGGGCTGCACGGCCTTCGTGTTCGGACTCGTTATGATTATCGCCCATTGGGGACAGCCGATCAATTTCGTGGGATTCGTTCTCATCGGACTGGCCATGATCTGCTGGAGCATTTCGAGCAAGGTCATCCTGCTGGCCAAGATCTGGCAGGCGGATTTCCCGCTCGCGGACCGTATTCCGCTGATCCCCGTCATCACGGCGCTCACCTGCCTTTTCTTCGGAGCCTACCTCTTCGAGGAGGCGCTTTCCGACCCCAAATATTTCGTTCCGGCGCGGGTGCTGACGGGATTCGGAGCCATTTGCTTCACGCTCTTCTCGATCGTATCGATCCTCGAAAGCGGCACCGAAAACAAAAAATGACATGTCCGACGCCGGAAAACGGACGAGGAGTGCGCTTCCCGCAGACGCCTACTCCCCCGTCATCGTCCGAATGGCCGCGGCACCTCGTCCGAATGCAGCGGACGCATGCCGCGGAGAGCAGAAAATGCGCGGGCGCATTCTCCGATGAACCGAGGTCTACGCCAGCGAACCTGCCCTCAACAAAGAATAACGCCCACGCTTCGCGTAGACGTTTGATCCATTGCTTTTGAGGGTGTTGAGAAAACTGGCGTTTTTCGATTCAAAACAATAGCAAACGCTATACTTTTTCGCTGCAAATATACAAACGGAAATTCTAAAAACAAGGGCGGAAACCTTTTCCTCCATCATTCGGTTCTTTTATCCGACCCGCACCGTCCGAAAAGACGCTTTTCGGGACCGACGATGCGCAGCGCCCCGGACCGCCGGGCATCCGAATGACGAAATCGGAGGATCGCACTCCGCGTTTTGTCGTACTCCAGCCCCGGGCAGGAGAATCCGCGCTACGACATTTCGGTCTCGGCATTTCGGCCCGGACCGCAGACCCGGATCGGACGGATCACAGGCAAGTGCAGGTCTTCGGACTTCACGGAATACCTGCCCTGAGGGACCGGCACGGTCGTTACGATGCCGAACGGGACGTCGAACAGGACGTCAAACAGGATGTCGAACGGGATGTCGAACGGGATGCCGCCCGTCCGTTTCTTCCGGCAGACCGCCGTCCCGCCGATCTTTTCACGCGACGATGTTCGATTGCGCCCGGCTTTCACTATCTTTGCCGCATGAAAAACATAGTATTCGATCTGGGCGGCGTGGTTTTCGCGCGCGACGTGCAGAAATGCACCCCCGACTTCATCCGTTTTTTCGATTTCGTGCGGGCTCCCGAGATGCCCGGGTTCTGGGAAGAGTACGACCGCGGCACACGGTCGCTCGACGAGACGAAGGAGGCGATGTGCAGCATCCGCGGCTGCACGCGCGAAAAGTGCGACGCTTACGTGCAGCAGGCCATCGCTTTGCAGGAGCCCGTGAAGCCGACCGAGCGCCTGCTCGGCGACCTGAAATCCGCAGGCTACAAGCTCTATGTCCTCTCCAATATGTCGAAGGAGTTCATCGCCTTTCTCCGCCGTTTCCCGCTCTACGGACATTTCGACGGCGAGGTGATCTCGTGCGAGGAGCAGACCGTGAAACCCGAGCCGCGCATCTACCGGATCCTGCTCGACCGCTACGGTCTGGCGCCCGAAGAGACGCTTTTCATCGACGACCGGCCGGCCAACCTCGAAGCGGCAGCCCGCTTCGGCATCCGCACCCGCCTGTTCCGCCACGGGGAGCCCGAGGCCAGTTGCGACGAATTGCGCAAAATGCTGCTTTGAACGGGTGTGTCTCCCGCCCCGCCCTGTCTCCGAACAGCCCGTATGGAAACGGACTTCCGGACGCATGTCGTCCGCCGCATTGCCCTGCGGCGGTTTCTCGGATCGCGCTCTTCGGCAGATGGAGGCGGCCGGAACGTGCCGTGCACGCCGGGCCGGTGCATGCGCACCGAGACCGCATACGCCTCCCCGCTCCGCCCGGACACGGCGGAGGTGCGCCTGCCATCCGTGCAGTCGGAGCGCGCACACGGCCGAATGCCGGGCGCTGCTCTGCGAAAAGTCCGGAGTGTGTCGCCGTCCGCGGCGGCTGCGACGGCGGAAAACTCCGCAGATCGTCCCCGTCTGCAAAAACGAATTGCCTCCGTCCGTTTCCCGCCTCGGCCGAGCCCGGACCGGCATCCGGCTCTGTGCACAGCTTTACGAAACGGCTGAATGTCTTTCTTCCGTTTTTCGCCTCGGCCGAGCCCGGACAGGCGTCCGGCACCGCACCCGGTTTAACGAAACGCTTCGGCAATCCGCCTTTGCAGCGGTCGCAGGCCGTTCATGCCTGAGTCGAAGCGGCACAGGCTCTTTTGCGGCCGTGCGGAACGAGAAGCGTCTCTTCGGAGAGTACGAAGGTACGTTCCGGAAATTTTCCGTGAAAATTCCGGCCGAAGATTTTGCATGTCCGAAAATTTCTATTACCTTTGCACTCGCTTCGAAAGATTGGCGGGATAGCTCAGCTGGTTAGAGCGCATGATTCATAATCATGAGGTCGAGAGTTCAAGTCTCTCTCCCGCTACCAATAAAACTGAGAAAACACTTATTATCAACGTTTTCTCAGTTCTATTTTTTGATATTTGGCGATATTTTGGCGGTATGTTATTTCCCATGTTGCTTTTTAATGCGCTCTATATCCTCCAACGAATATAAGTTTTTTCCTCCAACCCTGCAAGGAATAAGATACCCATTTTCTTCCCACATGGGCAACGTTGCACTGGATTTGATGCCGAGTTTTTCCATTGCTTCCTTTCTCGTGCAATATAGCATTTTGTCCCCCATCACTGCTCGGATTCTTGAAACCGTCTGCTCTGCATATCGAAGCCCTACGCCTTCCGCTATATTAGCCGCAAATTCTTGAAGATCGGATGCGCTTATAGTAATCATCACTTTATCTACGGCACCTTGCATGATTCGCTCAAAAAGTTCGTTCTCCATATCCTTCAAATAAAAAAACAGCTCCAGCTGCCTCCCGTCAATATGTTTTCCTATTATTCGTTTGAATTCTTACCGCAATTCCGGCAAATATCGGCTCTCTCTTTTGAACCGACAGGGAAATCGTGTCCGCAACTTACGCCCATTCTCGCCTCCCGGACGACGATCATTTCGAGTAACCGAACCCGTGAGTAACTGACATATATTTCGGAATCGTCCCGTGCCCCGCCCCCGCGTTCGTGTTTTCTGTTTCGTCCCATTTGCATATCCCGAATAAATCACTACCTTTGTATCGGTGTCAGGGGTGATTCTCCGGGATTGCCTCTTTTTTGTTATTCGACTATTGCCTGCCGCTCGATTTCGTCCTTCAGAATCTTTTCCGCCCGGCGCATGTCTTTTTGCAATTCCTCCAGACGGACGATCTGCGCTTCGTCCATTCGCGGGCAGCCCATAAGCCAACTGCGGTAATTCGGCAAACTAATCATACCGCAAGCGATACTGCCCACTCGCAAACAGTAATCGTAATATCGTATAAACGCCTCTTTCGGGGCATCCATGTCTATGTCGACGATGATGTCGTTCATTTTAACGGATAAGTCGGAACATTCGGTAATCCCGCCGACTTCTCCGCCGACCCAGCTGCGGCGGGCATCCTCATAGTCGTAGTCGTGCTTCTCGCAGAAGGCTTGCAGATAGGCGTTACAAGCTTTTTCGTAATCTGTTTTGAGCTTTAATGTTTTCATAGATCATCTATTTTGAAATATTCGACAATCTCCTCGGTCATAGCCTTGCGGGTATATAATACATATGAAATCAATGTGAAGCTGTTTCATTCGGCGTCCCTCCCCTCAATACTATAATCGGCCACTGCAAAATAAGGCATAATGATAATTTCGATATTGTCATCGACCCGAAAGATACAAGGTTGAGTAGGTTCTTGATGAACGCATCGGACTTTATCTACTCCGATGATTTCCATTGCTCGCCCCAATATTTCGAGAAACTCGACTTTAATGACGATGCGTCTGATTCGGATCGGGCAATCACCATCGGGGATCATACGCCCTGTCTTTTTGTATTTCACACGCGAGATACATCCATCGCCTTGACATTTGGGACAATCGAGATATTTATGATGATAACGCCCGCTTTTGTCTCGATATTCCCATTCGACTTCACCCGCTCCGTCGCATTCCTTGCATTCTATATCTTTGCCGACCTTTTCCTTTTCCTCGACTTGGGGAATACTTGCAATCGCTGTTTTGATGTCATGCAGGCCGATAATAAAATTGCAGTTATCAGCCGGCAAGTCTATGTTTAGACTGTCGATTTCATTGTATTCCCCGTTCAGCGTTTCTGCTTTGATGCGGATCATGATATGACCTTCGGTAGCACATACATACCCGTTTTTGAGGTACGGGGCGGCCATATCCGGTCGCATATCGTTTTCCTTGTCATAGAACAAGGATAAAAGATCCTGTTCGTTGAATTGATATTTCATTCCCCGTCCATTAGCCTTTTTACTTTTCATAATCATTTCGATATTTTGCGAGAATCCCGCTATTCTAAGGTTTCTATAATTTTCATTTCCCGCTCGGATAGTTTCCATGCAATCGCCTCCCGCTTTGTTGCAAGCTCCTTTGCTGCAAGATCATCGGCCACAGCATCCGAACAGAGGAAACCACCGCCGTAAATGCTCTTACCGCACCTCCGTTGCGTATCGAGTGCCGCAATCTTTCGGAGACTTCTGCCGTCGATGCGAACGTCTATGCCGCGTTTTATGATTTTCTCGACGCGACCGACTGTAATGACATTATTCGGATATTCGTATTTAGGAATCGCCGTTTTCGTCGCCTGCTTATCGGCTGCAAGGATCGCAGCCCTCAATTCGGACGGGCCCCATATACGGAGGTTTCCGAACAAATTGCTGATGAACGAAGTGTTCACCACCGCACCGTTTTCGTATGTTACGGGAGCTCCTATCGGCAGACAGGTCCAGTCGATACCCTGCGCACCGAACAGTGTCAGATGCGGGGCGAACAGAAAGAACGAAATTCCCTGCCTTTGGTAAAAAACGCGCGATGCCCGAAATGATCGAAAAGGGAGGATTGTCCACCACCACGCAATCCGGGGGACAATCGAAACGTTCGTAATCGCCGCCGGGCCAAAAAGGGCGAACGATCGGACGGCCGCCGACGGGTGCATTCCGGCGCAACCATTCCGACACGGATTCATATACCGCCGGGGGAGTAAAACAGTCGTCTGTCGTCAGCTTAGACTTAAACTTTTCGACGAAACCTTCGTAATCGGCATGTGCCGCCTGCCGCGACCTCCGCCTTCCTGTGGATATTTCAATGTTATTCGAAGAGAAAAGATCCATAATGTCAGGCTTGTTTTTCGTAAATGAATACTACCCACCATGCTACCAAAGCGCAGAACCACGCTATGCCGGCCGTCCAGTCGTGTCGTATGAACGAAAAGATCATAGCCGACGCACTTACAACGATACACAATATCGTTTGTATAATAGTTGCGGTCAACCGGAGACGGCGCATCGCTCGAACACGAGACTGTATATAACAGCGTTTGACGTCTTTCAAACAGCACAGCTTGTAGAATATATCCTGTACAGGCGTCGGATAATATCGGCCGAATTCACGACGCAGGCGCTTCAATAATTTTGTTTTCATCCCAACAATTCGAATTCGTAAACAAACACCCACGGGTTGCCGTCCCAAGTACCCTTGCCGGAAACCTTGTCGATCAGCGAGGCGAAGGCGGCACGGGGTGTGTCGAACCATAAGCCGGTTCCCCGGTCATCTATATATCCATACTTGCCGATGCCTACGGATTCACTGAAAGAAGGCCGAATACCCTCCTTTAGGCAATCAGCGTATGAAATATCCTGTAACCGTTCGCAGCGAACGTCCGTAATACGGATGCGATGTTTGCAGGCTTCGGCCCGAACGAACAGCTTATTGTTCCACCCCGCCGACTGTTTCAGCGTGCCTCGAACATGCTGTACGTCTTTAGGGTCTCTGTCCAAAGCAAAGTCGGAATAACCGAGGTCTTTATAGCTCTGTGCCACAGCTACGATCTCGCCGTGTGCGTAATACGGTTCGATATATTCCCAGAATTCATCCTCAGTACAACCGTACAGGCCGTATTCCAACTCTAAACAGGGCTGCCATAACCGTATCTTCTCATATTTCCGTTTCGAGGCAGCCAACCGCCGCGTCATGGTCTTTCGCCCCTCGATGACCGCCTGCGTCAGCCCGTAGCGGTCGTTGAACATGATCTTTTTCATGCCTCGTTCAGTTTCTTGATAAATCTTTTGCGGAGTTCTTCATTGTCCGGTTCCATCCCACTGAACCATATATCCTCGAATGCCTCTACCGCTTTCCGCTTCATCCTCTCCTCGGTCTCCTGCTCGGCTAATTCGACAGCCCGTTTAGCCTCTCCCAGTTTCAGATCGCATTCTTCCGGACAATCGGGGTACATCATCGCTATCGGTGTTACGACTTTCAACAAGTATTGTTTTGCTCTTTCGCTTTTCATATCCTTATCTTTTCATGAAACACATCCATATTGTTTTTCCGTGGTTGGACGTCGGATGTCCGAACAACGGCTTGTACGGAATAATGTCCAAGATTTGCCGAATCTTGATCTGCTCTTCATTCCATTTGAATATCAGAATCCCTTCCGGCTTCAAAACCCGCATGCATTCGTCGAAAGCCGCCCGAATATCCGTTTCCCATGTAGGCAGTAAGACGCCGTATTTTTGCGCCAACCATGACGTGCAGCCTAAATTCCTGAGGTGCGGCGGGTCCAATACGACCAACCGGAACGATTCATCGTCGAAAGGCATATCCCGAAAATCGCCTATGATGTCCGGCTTCACTTCGATGCTCCGACCGTCGCATGCTGTCAATTCTTCATCCCGAATATCCATAAATACGGCATCGGCACATGCTTTATCGAACCACATCATGCGGGACCCGCAGCATGCATCGAGTATCTTCTTGTCCGTTTTCATAGTCTCAATTTACACCCGTTGGATAAAAGCCACTCGGCCGCCCCGTACAGCAGGTCCATGACCTGTGTCGATTCCTGCTTAAAGAGGTATTCCCGCCCTGCGCCGCCACATAGTATCTCATCGCTTCCAGAGGCTATCCGGAAGTACGAGAGGCGCCAGATACCCCCCCCCATACATCTCTATCTCCATATTGATCCATGTTCCGTCGGGCATCCGGCAACAACCGGGTAACGCTCCCAGCAGATCATTGGCCGTAAAAGCCGGGATATGGCCCGCGTGCACCGCCTGCCGGTGCTTTGTCTCCGTATCCCATATTTTCAGTACCGGATGCGGCGCAGGGGACGTGATGTCCCACACCATGCTGGCCATCTCTGCCGGTGCGCCCAGCTCCAGCAGCCGCTTCGACTGCTCGATGCTTGTTACTTGATTCGTCATTTCTTTTCGTATTTATCGATCGTTTCGAATATCCGCAGCGCAACCTGCGGAACAATACCGCTGAATAACGATGCATGTGTCATTCGCATAGTCCGTAATAGCTCATACAGCTCGTCGCCGTATCGTCGTCGAATAGGCTGCCCGTCGCGTTCTGCCATTGGACGTAGCGCACGACATCATGAATCGTCGGATATTTCTCTCCGCTGGAGATTGCATGGGGCGGGATTCTATTTGGCCCGAAAAACGAAGAATGCAACTCTCCTTCAAGGTTTGCTATTTCCGCTATACGTTCGGGAGATTGTTTGGAGATATTGAGAATATCGCGCTGGCTTGCCATCACACACGGCCAGCAGCCGACACGCTTGTAGCCCATCCGGTAGAGCGGGTTCGGTTCCAAACCAGCGGCGAGGATGTAATCGATGACCTGTTGCGCCGACCAGTCGAACACCGGTCGCAAGAGGTCGTCAGCATAATGCGACCGGAACACCCGAACATCCTTGCCGCGGTAGCTATACTTCTTCGGCTTTCCGTTTTTGTCGTAGCCGTAAGGCTCGAAATAATACTTGAAATAGGTGCATTGCGTCTTCATCTTGGCTCGTGCCGAGGATTCCGCGGCACGGATGCCCTGAATAATGAGCGTATTATCTTGTACGACGTCGAGGATGTAGTCAGTCATTGGCTTCGTCTTCAGTTCCTCTGTACAGTACCGGGCGCGCGCCGACGGGCAGCGATGCTTCTGCCGGGCAAGATCGACCATACCTGCATACTTCTTCGACTTCAATGTTACCAGATCGAGATGCAGCTTGTCGGCAATGCGATGGATGTATTCGTAAGTCAACGGATGTTCCCAACCCGTGTCGCAGAATACCGTCGTGAAATTCTTGGTGATATGTTCGCGGGTCCACAACAGCGCTGCAAGGCTATCTTTACCGCCGGAAAAAGTAACTATAACTCTCATAATCTATCTGTTATTCTTTGTCCCGAACGCAACGCACGCTGAAGCCGTTGGCGCGATTGAAGTAGTTCAGCGGGTAGACGAAGCCCGAGCGGAAGTAGAGGTTGACCGCGTAGTTGCTGCTTCCGTAGCCCGGCGACGAGGACCAATAGTAGCCGCTGGTACTCGTACCGATCATCTTTGTGCGATAGCCGAGGCCCTTAGAAGAGCTGAGGCCCGCAATAGGCAGGAATAACGAGCCCTTGTGGTCCGAGTCGTGATTACCCCCAAACCAACGGCCCTTGAGCTCATCGTCCCAAGTCGAGCCTAAATCGCATAATGCCACCCATTCATACTGAGTGGGCAAGCGCTTCCCGACGGACCTCGCGGCCTCCATCGCCTCATCCCATGTGTAGTAATGGCGGCCGTCCTTCTCGTAACCGCCGATGGCCAAATTCTCTGTGTCCCACAGCAGGCCGCAAAGCTCGATGGAGTCGGACTCGGGATCGGACGCAGAATCGGCCGCAACCGGATTATCCTCCCTCCATTGAGCGCCGGTAATGAACCCGTCTATCCATTCATTGTGGCAAGCTTCATCTATCATGTTGTAGATGGTTTTATCGTAATCCTCTAAACGATACGGGCAAAGTTCATCGGCTACTTCACGTAATGTTTTCATAATCTGAAATTTTTAAATTCACAGCTATAAAAAACGGACTTCTTGTTGCACCAATGGGCAACCCGACGCTGCTCAACTGTCGGTCTGATCTTGTTATCAAAATCCCTGTAAGGCTGGGCGAATGGGTTGATGTGCATTTCACGGAAAATGTTCAATCTGAACAACGCATCATCAATTTCTTTGACAAGGCAATAGACAAAAAAACGATGTCTGTTGACCCCCCGCTGCTCAAGCTCCCGAATACACTTCAGCACTGGTTCTATCTGGGCGCGTGTATCGCAAGCGAACCGTATGTGTCGAATCCATTTCACCCGTGACAGCAAATCGAGAATGTAAGGGTCATCACAAGCTCGCCGGGCATCCAGCCCTTGGTTGAAGTCCACCGCGATACCCATGCGGACGATTTCCTCGATCTGTTCCAATCCGAAATCGGATGCCAGCACATTGTTGTCGAGCAATACGGCCCGGCGCTTGTTGCCGATGAATTCGCGTATCGGCGATGCCGGACGGATCGAACCCTCCTTGTGCGGCACAATACACCACGGACAATGATTCGGACAACCTCGGGTAAGGAAACCGTAGGCTTCATCCACTCCGTAAAGCGAATAATCAGGGCACATATGCTCGATAGATTCCGGCAGTGTCGTCGTGTAGTCTCGATAACCTGTCCCAGCCTTCACCACTTCGCAAGGGTAATAATCCGAACAGTCGGGCGTGAACGTGAAGACTTTCGACATATACACCCTGTCGTAGCTGCCGAACATCGCATCGGCAAACTCGACCGAATCGCCCTCAGACTTATGCCACGCCGAGAGCTTCATCAGCGCAAGATTCGGGAAGTGATGACCATCCACATCTACTATACCTATTCGCATCGGGGTTCGTAATCGTTTAGCTTCAATTTTTCAATTTCCCTATTCTTGTCATCGATTACCTTGCGGGCTATTTCCTCGCGCTGCTTCGACTCGTCGAGGCAGATTTTCAGTTTGGCTATTTCTGCCTTCAGTTGACGGATTTCCTCTTGGTATTCGTTTTCCGGACCGTATCTCCACTCAGGGAAAGAGTCGTCTGTTTGTAGGTAGCTCATACCTAATCCTGTCATCAGTTTCATATTATCGACTTAATTTCTCGTAAGCGTTGATCGTCTCGAATATCCGCAGCGCAACCTGCGGAACAATACCGCTGAATAACGATGCATGTGTCATTCGCATAGTCCGTAATAGCTCATACAGCTCGTCGCCGTATCGTCGTCGAATAGGCTGCCCGTCGCGTTCTGCCATTGGACGTAGCGCACGACATCATGAATCGTCGGATATTTCTCTCCGCTGGAGATTGCATGGGGCGGGATTCTATTTGGCCCGAAAAACGAAGAATGCAACTCTCCTTCAAGGTTTGCTATTTCCGCTATACGTTCGGGAGATTGTTTGGAGATATTGAGAATATCGCGCTGGCTTGCCATCACACACGGCCAGCAGCCGACACGCTTGTAGCCCATCCGGTAGAGCGGGTTCGGTTCCAAACCAGCGGCGAGAATCGAATCAATCACCTGCTGTGCCGACCAGTCGAACACAGGGCGCAGCAGGTCATCCGAGAACTTTGCCCGAAACGCCCGGACATCCTTACTCCGGTAGGTGTGCTTTTTCGGCTTGCCATTTTTGTCGTAACCGTAAGGCTCGAAATAGTATTTGAAATACGTACATTGCGCCTGCATCTTGGCCCGCGCCGGAGATTCCGATCCACGGATGCCCTGAATCATCAACATATTGTCCTGCACCTCGTCCAGCACGTAGTCGATCGTCGGTTTGGTTTTGAGTTCTATCGTGCAAAACCGTGCCCGCGTCGAGGGCCAGCGTTTCCTTTGCCGCGTAAGATCGACCATCCCGTCGTATTTCTTCGACTTCAATGTTACCAAGTCGAGGTGCAGCTTGTCGGCGATACGGTTAATATACTCGTAGGTCAGCGGATGTTCCCAGCCCGTGTCGCAGAACACGGTCGTGAAATTTTTGGTGATATGCTCCCGTGTCCACAACAGTGCTGCGAGGCTGTCTTTACCGCCGGAAAAAGTTACAAGTACTTTCATGTGAAAATTGTTTTTGAGAAAGCCCCCATTGGATATCGAGTGAATTATTCCGCGAATTTCCGTTCCACGAGGTCCGCAATAGCCAGATACTCGCCGGCCAGACCGTCCGTGCCGTGTGTTTCCCGAACTTTCTCCCGAAACTCGGGCAGGGTACCCAGAAAGCACCCGCAGCGGACGTAAATACCCTGTTCGAGATTGAAGAAGTAGGTTTTGCTGCCCTTGCGTGATCCGGAACCTATCCACGCGGCGAAAGGATAACCCGGTTTCGCGCGGCCGATTCCCTCAAAATCGCACCGATCCCCGAAGCTGCATTGCTCCCCGAAGCTGCATTGCTTCCCGAAGCTGCAACACTCCCTGAAACTGCACAGCGCCCCGAAACTGCACCGCTCCCCGAAGATGCACCGTTTCCCAAAACTGCAATACACCTCAAAGTTGCAACACTTCCCGAAGATGCACTGTTCCCTGAAAATACATTCTTCCCTGAAGATGCACCGCTCCCCGAAACGGCAACACTCCCCGAAGATGCACCAGTCCTCGAAACAGCACATCTCCCCAAAGCTGCATTGCTCCCCGAAGCTGCAACACTTCCCGAAACAACAATACTTCCCGAAACGACAACATTTCCCGAAATTGCACTGCCTCCCGAAGTTCTCGATCTGCGAATAGTCGCCCGTGGGGCAATATTTAACACCTTTTTCATCGCGTTCGAACGCATCGAACTCTGCTTGTGTGTATCTTTTCATTTGCTACAAATTCAAATAGTTTTCAGTAACCATCATTGCTTCTTCCAACGTGCGAACAATCACGTATTTGTTTCCCGCCTGCTCGAAAGAACGCTGCCATGTTTTCTGTGCTTCGCTTTGGCGGCTGCCTTTCGAAAGCGTCTTGAATTCCAATCCTAACGAACCGTAACAGCCCCGAGGTACGAGCAGCAATAGATCGGCTGCACCGGCCGTCATTCCTTCTGCTTTCAGGAGGGCCGCTTCAGTCTTATTTCGCAGTCCGCCGTTCGGAACGCTCGTCAGATTCAGGGCGTAATCAGGGTAACGGAGACGGAACCACCGCACGAAGGCGCGTTGTAAGGTCGATTCGAGGTGTCTCATAGCGCATCGGGCAGACGGTAGCGTATCTTGTCGACTTTCAAGACCCATACGGGCTTGTCGGCATCGCCGATCCTTAGCGGAGCGTAATCGTCCGTGGAGGCTCCCCGCTTCGCTGCGTCGTTGCACATCTCGGCATACGACATCACCCTGCACTTCACATCGAGGCTCAGCACGTCGGCGATTGTCAGCTGCTTGTATGTAAACGTGTCCAGCACCCTGTTCACGGCATAGTCCAGCCGTGCGTCGCTCATTCCCGTTTTGCTGATGCGTTCGGTGAGAATGGAGAAGAATTCCTTCGTCATATCGGGGAAACACACGGACAGCTTGTGCATGGATGCGGCAATATGGGCCGCAGATGCCGGAGGCCCTGCGAATACGGACACTTCCTCACTCCCATTCTTGGCGAGTGTGAGCGCGAGCCCATCCTTCGGCGACGGCGCAAGCGAGTTCATCAGGCGTTGGGGTGCGATTCTTTGTACTTCGTTCATGGTCATTCGATGTTTTCAGTAGAAACAGCCCCGCCCAATTGTTGGCCATCGACTGTTCGACAATCTTACGGGCCCTTCCGGCATCTCCGGAGGAGAGTTCGAGCAGATGCGCATAGAAGGCATCGAAGCCCCGCTGCCGGTAGGTCTGTCCGCGTTCAGACTTATATGCAAGCCAATCCGCCACGATGGGTTGGAACGAAGGTCCGACAGCCGAGAGGTTGAGTTCTTTTCTTTTTCGCGCAACTTTTTCTTTTCTTTCCGGAGACGGCCTATCGCCTTCGGGCGATGGTCCGACAGCCGCTTCCCCCCGAAAGGGGGATTGAGGGGGTATATCTTCGACGTTAGGAGAAGATATATTTCTTTCTTTTCTTTCTTTGCCGCAAACTTCCGGAGTTTTTTGCGATTCTTCCGGAATAATGCGACATTCTTCCGGAATTTTGGCAATCTTGCGTTTTGACCGGTTGCACATTTCGAGGTATCTCCGTTGGATGGATGCCGACGTGATGACCCCACGAGAGAGCAGTTCTTTGTTAAAAAGCCCCACATCACCGCAGTATCTCACAATCTCAAAAACATTCGATTCCTTCAGCCCAAGATATTCGGCCACGTTGAAGGCAGTCACTTCGTCCCACGCAACAAAACAGCCTTGTACCCGGTACACCTCGCAAAGCAAATAGTCGTAAACAGCAAGACCCCTGCACCCGTGATCCTTTACAAGCCGCCGGATGCGAATATCCATATACCGATCCGTATCGACGCTGTAATAGCTCAATCCGGTCTTGTTGCTCGCCATGTCATAGCCTTTTATCTAATCACTACATCTCGCAACCATTTCACTCAATACATGAATCAGGTCTTTGCCATTTCGGGAGTTAAAACAAGAAGGTTAAAGAAATAATCTCTATCATTTTCTGGCTCCCTTATTACGATATTTGAATCGGTATTCCAATATACCTCCACCTCTCTCAAATCCGAATCTTCATCCGAATCTACTATGTGATAATGTTGGGCAAACATATTTTTCGATATTTACAATTTCAATCGTTCTTTCTCGTAACTTATCATCGTGCGCAGGTTGTCGCACTGGTGTTTGCACGCCGCATTGATGCGGTCGAGCCACTTCTCCAGTGCGTTCAGTTCTGCCGCCGAGCTGTTCACCAACTTCACGGCCAGCGACGCCGACAAACTTAAAATCGTCTCTTTCTCATCGTGGAACAATTTCGCCATCGCGGCATCGCGCATTCCGGCAACTTCGGCGAGTAACTCGCCGCTGCGGGCGTAGTAGACGCCGAGTTGGTCCAGTCGTCCGAGCATCGCGTCGATGTCGGCCATGTCATTCAGACATTCCAACATACTTTGAATGTCCTCCGCCTCCTTGCGTATTTGTTCTATTCTTGTCATGACGTTTTAGAATTTTGCGGTACAGTAGCGCTGCCTTACGCAGTGCATTCTGCTCTTTGATGGTGAGGATCGGGGTCTGTCCCCGATTCCTCGGGAGATCGCGCAGGATGCGAATCGCCTCCCGGACCTCTGCGGTCGTCAGCTCGTACATACTCTTCAGACATCAGAAAGGCAGGTCGTCGACCTCATCGGCCGGAGGCATCTGTTCCACGGATTCGGGAGTAATCGGATTAGGCGCGAAATTCACGGCCTTGCCTTTGCCGATAAAGATTCTGTTGGCTTTCGACGCGCGTTCTTCCTTCGTCTGCTGCATAAATACGCAATGCGTGTTCTCGTAGACATCCGGTTCCCGAAGGGTCGATACGCATACGTTGATGTACTTTTTGCCATTGTTGCCCTGCTTGATCCGATCCCGCGGAATATCCGACACGCAGATCGATACATTGATAAAATCCGACATGATTAGTATTTTTTGAATGTTGTTTTGATAATTGTTTTACTGCTGCGGGCGGGCGGATAAACCATCTCTCCGGTCTCCGGATCGGCCATGCCGGACTTCGGCAGCGATTTGAGCATCGTTTCCCGTTCCCTGATGTCGGCTTTGACCGCCTCCAGCGTCTTGTACATTTCCGCCAGCTTGCTGTCGCCGCACATCGAATAATCGTATTTCACGCCCGATTCGGCCTCTTCCAGCCGACAATCGCCGAAGATGTGCGACTTGCCGTACTTCGAAAGCTCCCGCAACGTAATGTCCCGGACCTGCGGGTTACTCTTAAACTGTGTAATCGCAGCCTCTACACGGCTCATATTGATATGCGCCGTAATGGGATCGACCTCTCCGTTCACCACGGCCGAAACAGCCCGGTCGGCCAACTCGGCGACCGAAGCCGTTTCCCGTAACAGTATAATCTGTGCGTCCATGATTATTTGGCGTTTTTACGAGCTTGCCGATAGGATTCGAATAGTGCGGTAAAACGTTCCACGACATCGGCGTCGGCATCGTAAGATTTGAGCAGTTTCGCTCCTGCGTCGAACGTTTGGGAGTATCCCGACGTCGTATAGGCATTATAGGCCCACTTGAGCAGCGAATCGCACATGATCTCGTCCGCCAGCATCTCCGGCGTGATGCGCTTCTTTACCGGAGCAGCGGTCGGTGATTGCGAATTGCGGTCCGTTTTCTGCGGCATTCCGCTCCGCGCGTGCTTTCCTTTGAACACATCGGCACCAACACCCAACCATGATGCGACCTTCGTGATCGCATCCGTCGTGGCGCCTTTGTAGGCATCTCCCAAGTCGGAATTGTCATTCCCGCCGTAACACTCGTAATAAATGCCGTAGTCGGGAATAGAAAATTTGAGTTTCACGACGACCATCTTGTCGGCTCGTTCGATGATCTCGGTTTCAATACGCCATTTTCCTACTCCGAACACTTCGTTCAGTCGTTCGGTAACGTATATGGATTTAATCGACGACAAATATTTTTTCGTAGGATGCGGGCTGACCGCTTCATCCGGAAGCGGTCGGGATAAGGCATCCAGTTGCGTCGAATTAAGCGATTTGAGCTCTGTCATAGCCGTCAGTCGATATAGGTTACTTTCGGGGTGGACACTTTCTTCGGATCGAGATAGCGCAGGCAATCGCGTTTCGCCCGTTCAATTTCCTTGGCCGTCATCCGGCGGTTCTCCTCGTGGCTGGAAACCACTTTGCCTGTGTCCAGACTTTTTACTTCAATACGTGTTTTCATAAATATTCTATATTGTCTCGAAATCAATGAATAAGAAATGTTTTCAACTTGTCGAACGTTGCATCGTTCAGCCTCTCGACCATATCGGGACCGACGTATGTGTGAAGTTCCCACCATACGGGCACAACGTCCTTTACCTCGCTCCAAATCCCATCGGGAGCTGAAACGTTTTCACGATAGATGAATGCCGTTAAAGTAAACCGGCAGGTAATTTCTCCATCGGGCAATTCTATTGTCGTGCTGCACTGGTCCTGTACCTCGATGATCTCGCGCAACTGTTCGGCAAGAGCTTTATAGATTCGCTCTCCGATGTGGATTGCCTTCGATGTTGACGGCTGAAGTTCTTCGTCGATAACCTCGGTCTCCTCCTCCGGTTCGTCCACCTCCGGCGGAACCTTATCCCACGCCACCGAAGGATAGTCGCCGTATTCCACACCATCAATGAAGATCATTGGTTGAGCTGTCTGATGATATACCTCCATATCGCTATTCGAATAAATCATTCAACATCCGGTTGACTTTCTGTTTACGGCGTTCGTTGGAGAACACCCAGCTGAATACCGCCACTGTTACCACGGCGAACATTACGAATGTGATAAGCTCTGCCATAACCTAACGTATTTTGATCCGATAGAGGCGGGGTCTGTTTTCTGTCCGTAACGCATTGTAGACAGCCTTGCTTTGAATGCGCCGGATTTTGGTCCGCAAGCGGTAGCAAAACCGCCACACTTTACCGTAAAGGCGTAGCCGGAGGCTATTCACCTCGATAATCTGAAACTCTTTCATAATGTACTGATTTAGCGGTTATTTCTGCACCTTTTGCTGGACCTTGATATAGGTGATATGAGCAAAAGAATAGCTATCACGGAACTCAATTACAGCACGACCCACGGCCATCAGAGGATGATATTCGTCATAGGTGAGCGACGTCTCGACCTTTACCTTTTCGTAGGTCAAACCGTCGATACCGATAAGGTAGGTATTTGGTGTGTCGGAGAATTCGGCGTTCAGCAAAAACTTTTTGCTTAAAGATTTGTAAATAGGCGTAACAGCCGTACTGTACTTCGGGCCGATACCTTTGATTCGTTCTGGCATGATGTCATCAAAAGTTAGTTAATAGGTATGTAAAAAGAGGCGTTGCCCCTATTTGTTCGCCAGAACGACACTACTGCATGAGCAGAAGTGGACAAGGGACAACGCTTTATCGCGTTTGAATATGTACTTTTGTGATGCAATAGCATCGTTCTGGCACTGCAAAGATACGCAAAGTTTCTGACTTTGCAAATTTTCTTCGCAAAATCGTGGGCGCACATCGCGCGCAAAAGGGCGCTTTCGCTTAGATACTTGTAGGTAAAGGGCGCCTGTGTCGTAGGCGGAACGGCAGGCCGGACGCTTTGCGTCTTGGGGCCGCTTTCAGGGACGTTTGGCATGGTCTGAAAGTTTTAAATTAGTATATAAAAAGAGGCGAGCCTCTCTTGTTTTCGTCGCCAAACGTCCGCCATCTCAAAGAGATGACACCACAAGAAAGACCCGCTTTATCGCGGAACTACTTCAATATGTTCTTTGTCGTCAGATGACGAACGTTTGGCATTGCAAATATACGCATTCATTTTGAATTTGCGAAACAAAAAGCGAAAAAACCGAGGCAAAACCTCGGTTTATCACATTAATGATTATATATATCTCCAAATTCAGCCTCTATATAGACAACCTGAAAAATGTTACCATCTCTGAACCCAAGAAAGGCGTGGTTGTCTCCTGTGGCGCGAAAAGCCAACAGAAACGTAACCTCCCGAGTTAATTTTAAATCTTTCTTTATGGCAGTTACGGGGATTTTTTCGCAACCGATCGCATGACGCTGCGATATGTTAACCGTTTTCCAGTCAGTTCCGCATATTTTTTTGAGCCGCTTTGACATACTCCCACGACTAAAGCGCGTGGGATTCTTGTGTGCAAGCGCGGGACGCCGTATCAGATACGGTCTTACTCCCGCTCCACAATTCGGAGATGCCCCTCCGAAGTATATTCTCAGCCGCATTGAGGTCGCGGTCGTTTACCTTACCGCATTCGGGACATACCCATTCGCGGTCGCTAAGTTTCAATTCTCTGTTCACATATCCACACTCGCAAGTCTTTGAGGACGGATAGAATCGGTCTATCTTGTGAACTGTCACGCTATACTTCCGTGTGACGCATTCAAGTTTGCCGACAAACTCCGCATGGGCCAAATCCGACATCTTGAGTCCCCACATCCGCGTCATGCCGTGCAACGATAAATCTTCAATGAAGATATAATCATATTTGCGGCACAACTCATGTGCGAGCTTCCACTGAAAATCCTCGCGTTTGTGAGTGATGTTCTCAAACTCGCGGCACACATCCTTGCGTCTGCGCTGTCGGTTGTTTGAACCTTTCTTACACTTGGATAGCGAGCGGGATTTGCGCCTAACGTTGTCAAGGTCGGATTTCAAGAACAGTGGATTCCTCACGGTCGTACCGTCCGATAAGGTCATATAGGTCTTTAAGCCGAAGTCAATGCCTACGGATGCACCATCATGTGTCTTTCCGTACGCTTTCGGCTCTGCGTCCGTTGTGATTATCAGATAGTATTCCCCGAGTCGTGAACGCTTGATTGCTATTCGCTTAACCCTGCCTTCATAAGGTCGCGAATAAGAAAATTTGAAACGCTTCTTAATCGTATTGACCGTCAAGACATTTCCATTTAGAGAGAAACCGCCCTGTTTATAGACAATAGAGTAGAAGTCTATTGCTCTTCTGAATTTAGGAGGTCGCTTCGCTAATTTCTTAAAAAACCTCTGATATGCAGTATCAAGGCGTTCGATGATTTCTTGCGTGGTCTGTGAATGAAGCAGAGTTCGCTTAATTCTCTTCGCATAGTGTTTTTGCATCGCATTCTTTGAGATATACTTACCAAAGAGCGAATAGTACCTTTTCTGTAACGCAAGAGCGTGATTCCAGACAAAAGATGCCTCACGGAGCATCGCGTCTAAATGCTTTGTCCGCTTGGTCTGATACAATTTATATTTGTATGCTATCATCTTTTGTTATATCTTTGTTGCAAAGTTAATGAAAATATTCGACATCTGCAATACAAATAATAAATACATGACTACAAAAAAGAGATATTCGGCAAGTGAAACCTGTGTCTACAATCTTGGATTTCATCTAATTTGGTGTACCAAGTACCGTAGAAAAGTCCTTACCTCCGAGATAGAATCACGACTCAAAGAACTGATACGCGAGAAGGCGGATGAGCTTGAAGTGGAGATTGTGGAGATGGAAACGATGCCTGACCATATCCACATCTTTGTCAAGTCAAAGCCCACATACGCTCCACATTTTCTTGTGCAGCAGTTTAAGGGGTATTCATCGCGAGTTTTGCGTGAGGAATTTGCAGAGCTGTGCTCCCGTCTGCCGTCTTTGTGGACGCGTTCGTATTTCTGCGAGTCTGTCGGATATATTTCGGCTGATACCATAATCAGATATATCGAGAATCAGAAAAAACATTGAGGCGCTTTCATCCCACGACTGAAGTCGTGGGCTTTCCCGCGTATCTTTTGTAAATAGTCGATGAAAAAAGATACTTTTTTGCAGTCGGTATAGCTTACATCATGGAGATAGGCAAAGCCGAACGATATGTGATTCTCACACCCGACGGCATTTTCAGTCGGGGATTGCTTGCGGATCTTCATGAGTCATGCCAACTGCTTCTCGAAATAGCGCCGCATTTTGTCTTTGGATATCACGTTCCCCACGCCTCGCGGAGTACTCAGCCACGGCGATTCATTGTGAGTTTTTTCCATGAGGCCTAATGCAGAGAAATTTATATAGGCATTGAATACGTCGTAGAATAAAGCCTCTTCCTCCTCTACCAAGAGGGTGGGAGTTTGGGTTTCGGGGATGATTCCTCCCGCTCCGAATTTCTTGAAATGCTCGTAAACGCAAGGCACGACCGGGCCATACATCCACGCTTCGACCTCTTCAGAAAAAAGCGGAGTGCCGAACGCTGCCAAATGATACCCCTGCTGGTAATAAAGCATTTTTTGCAGCTTCATGTTGGACATGAGCTCCCCTCCGTCATATTCCGTCGCTTTGAGCAACAATTTATTGGCGATGTCTAAAACAGGATAAGTCATAAGTTCAGAATATTAAGGAGTTCTATATAATTCGCAGAAGTAGATATTTATTCTTGTGTTTACAATGCAAATATACGCTATTTTACATATAAATCGCAAAAAATATGCTTTTATTGTGAACCGTATACCGTTTTATTTCTAAAGCACTATCCGGTTCAAAACTTGCAAAGTGTTTGCATTGTGTAATAGCGTAGAAGAAAAAGGCGGGGTTATTAGCCCCGCCGAACACTTAAAAATATTATGAGCATTATTTGCCATACAAGATGGCAAATGCCTTGCGATGGTAGAGATTTACTTCTCCATAGTTCCCATCGAATATCTTTTTGACCTCAAGCCCGTGCTCTGCCGATATAGCTTTCAGAGCTTGCCATGAGACCTTTCGCCAATTTATGCAATGCTCCTTTGCCCAGCGCTTGATCGAGAACCAATCTTTTGCCTCGTCAAGCTGTTGCGTCTTAACTTCGAGCTGGAGTTGGATTTTCTCTTTTGCCTCTACGGCGTCGGCCAACTGCCGTAGTGCTTCCGAATAGGTTTTCGGGAGAGCCATCGTATAGCTACCGGTCTTGCGGATGGAGGGAAGGACTTCGGAGGTTACCCATTTGCGGAATGGTTTGGCATTGGGCTTATTACTTCGGAGAATGAGAGAATATAACCCACTTTCTGTAATGAAAAGCATATTCCCGCCTCGCTCTAACGATTGGTTATACCGTTCGTCCTCATCCACATGATCCGAAATGGCTTTGCTCGGATTGGAGTATCCCAATACATTACAAACATCTGTGGCGGCAAACATCGGTTCGCCATTGACTTCGGTTACTCTCACTTCTCCGAAGCGGTCATTTTGAAAAATCTGTATAGCACTCATATTATAGTTTTATGAGTTCGTGGCAAAGTTGCGAGCGTTCGGCACATTACGCAAGACCTAATCAGATTATTTTTCGAATCTGCAAAAAAAGTATAAAAAAACCGAGGCAGAACCTCGGTCATGAAAAATACGATTCTTATGAAATCGTTATCTGAAATACGTGTCTTTCTCGTACGGAGAGAACAAATCCGAGGCTTTGGCCGCCTCGAGCAACCTGTCCATATCCTCGATATTCAGGCACCCTTTTATCGAAGTCTCCCCGGATGCCAGCTCCTCGGCAAGCAACGACTTGTCGATCATATTCAACTCGTGAGCACCGATAAACGAATCGTACTTGAGAAAGGGGTATTCGTTTCGCTTGATCGGCATCTGCATGTCATAAAAATCCTTTCTGCGCTGCACATAATTGTTGATATTGGAATTTATGAAAAAATAGCCGATAACATGCGTTTCACTTTCCCCTATGATTACGAAGAACTTCGGTTTGGGAGGTGTGGTCGTCTCGAACATCCGATGTAATATCGTACCTCTGCATATACCCTTCATCGGTTCAACTCTTTTACGGCACGAATGTTTTCCGTAACCTCGGCGATGAATTCCTCGTCGGCTCCACTCTCCTGCATGATGTCTTCCACAGCCATCCTGTCGTTCAATGATGTTTTACTCCATGCGAAAGCATGCGATTTCTCCACTATTTCATTCCAAGACAGCTTGCCATATTCAGTCAACGAAGTGTCGAGTTCCGCAACATCTGTTTTCGAAAGATAATACAAATCGGCATCCTGCAACGGTTCGACGTTGTATCTGTTTTTAATTCGAAACATTTTTCTGAACTCACCGATTTGAGGCCATTGATAACCATCCCCTCGAACACCCTTGAAAATGTCATAAATCATGGAAGGAACCGGCCCGTATTCCATAGCCACATACGTATCACCTGTAATAGGACGGCCATACTTAGTCAGATGCTCTCGATCCGCGAAATAGAGCACCTTGAATATTTTGTGAAAATCTTTCCGTTCAAGCCTGTTCGCAACGTACAGAACAGCCTGTAAGGATTTCTCTGGATTGAAAACCGGAGTTGTCATGATTCAGGATCAATATAGTTGTGTATGGCAAATATACGTCATTTATAATAAACTGCAAAAAACATGCTTTTATTGCATTTCACAATACATGAATGTCGTTGCGCCACCCGGATTCGAACCGGGAACAGCAGGACCAAAATCTGACGTGTTGCCATTACACCATAGCGCAATAATATGCGTTCCCTCGTTCGGATACATCCTAAACACAGATAACTGGATATAAAACGCTCTGACAAAGACGGTCCATAAATACCAAGGACTAACCATTTGTCTGTTATTCCCGCCACCGAGGTACTTGCATATAGTCTCAAGCTGCTACTCCGGGCCCGACCACGTCCCGATATACGAAGATCGACACCAAATAGATAGGTTCTTTGGCTACCTCCAGCGCTTCATGCCAAGCAAAAAGGCAAGCAAATAAATATTCATCGGCTCCCTATCGCTTTCAAGGCCGATACGGCTACGACATTCTGTCGCAGGCGTGCGGAGGATGAGAGATTCGAACTCCCGAAACGTCGCCGTCTCCCGAGCCTTCAGGCTATCCTCCGTAAAAAGCTGCCCGGATCTACCACACTCCCACGCCACCACGTAGGGCTTCGATTCGGGCAGGCATCCGCCCGTGGGCCTCACGGATGACGGACGGAAAACTACCAACCAAAAACTTGACATGAAAAAACTCATGCGGACTATTCGCAGGCGTCCGTAACCTGTAAGAAAGAATATTACTATTCAGTCTCAACAAATTCGCCTTTTACAAGCTGATAAAAAACATCCTCTTTAAGCGTAATTCCATCAATTTGGGCGGACTTCACGCACACCGGACTGCCATATTGGTCATACTCGGCAAGAACAATCCAGCTATCTTTCTTCGCTTTGATCTTTGAACCGGGGCCAATGGCAGAAACCACTGCTTTGTATCCGGAAGAACCGATATGGGCCCCGTAGCCTGAGGAACCGATCCGGGCCCCGTTGCCTGAGGAACCGATCCGGGCCCCGTTGCCTGAGGAACCGATCTGTACCCCGTTGCCTGAGGAACCGATCTGGGCTCCGTTGCCTGAGGAACCGATCTGTGCCCCGTAGCCTGAGGAACCGATCCGGGCCCCGTTGCCTGAGGAACCGATATGGGCTCCGTAGCCTGAGGAACCGATCTGTACCCCGTTGCCTGAGGAACCGATCTGTGCCCCGTAGCCTGAGGAACCGATCTGTGCCCCGTAGCCTGAGGAACCGATCTGTGCCACGTTGCCTGAGGAACCGATCTGGGCTCCGTCGCCCGAGGAACCGATCTGGGCTCCGTCGCCCGAGGAACCGATCTGGGCTCCGTCGCCCG
>ERZ1643249.194-NODE-194-length-77185-cov-37.100908_pt1 | contig 77185 bp, 81 predicted proteins | sample MGYA00579263_ERZ1643249 | MGnify/ENA primary metagenome ERZ1643249 (study PRJEB29033, sample SAMEA4952264) | chicken gut metagenome | biome: Broiler Chicken; feature: Gastrointestinal Tract; material: Caecum | place: Ireland | collected 2018 | study: Broiler...
CAGTAAATACGAGGGATACAGCGATTTTTTCTTTTCTCAACTGTCAAAGATGGGATCATATAAAATATGCAAAAACAACAAAAGAAAGTTTGTTTGAAAAAAATTCGGCGTTACTAGCACTCAGCTCAAATGAGTGCTAAAAAATCCTTGACTTTTCCGAAACGCAGGGTTATATTACTGTATAGAGAATTTTGAATGAAGTATTTTATGAAAGAAAGGCAGTGCATGACATGAGCGAAAAACATGGTAATCTTTCTATTAACAGTGATAATATTTTCCCGATTATTAAAAAGTGGCTGTATTCGGACCATGATATTTTTATCCGTGAGCTGATTTCCAACGGCTGCGACGCGATTACGAAGCGTAAAAAGCTGGACATGATGGGGGAATGTACACTTCCGGAGGATTACAAGCCGCAGGTTCAGGTAATCGTGAATCCCGAAGAGAAGACGATGAAATTCATCGATAATGGTCTCGGTATGACCGCCGACGAGGTGGAAGAATATATCAATCAGATCGCTTTCTCCGGCGCCACGGATTTCCTGGCGAAGTATAAGGATAAGGCGAATGAGGATCAGATCATCGGACATTTCGGCTTGGGATTTTATTCTGCGTTTATGGTGGCAGATGAGGTGCATATTGATACGCTTTCCTGCAAAGAGGGAGCGCAGGCGGTACACTGGGAGTGCGACGGCGGCACCGAGTTCCAGATGAAAGACGGGGAACGTACAGAAGTAGGTACAGAGATCACACTGTTCCTGAATGAGGACAGCACGGAATTTGCCAATGAATATCGGGCGCGGGAAGTGATTGAGAAATACTGCTCCTTTATGCCGGTGGAGATTTTCCTGTCGAAGGCCAACGCAGAGCAGGAATACGAGACGATCGACGAGAGCGAACTGAGAGACGACGATGTGATCGTAGAGCGTATTCATGAAGAGGCGAAGACGGAAGAGATCGAGAAAGAGGACGGCACCAAAGAAGTGCAGGAGGTGTCTCCGGCAAGAGACCGCGTAAAGATCAATAAACGGCCGGTTTCTTTAAGCGATACGCATCCGCTCTGGGCGAAGCATCCCAACGAGTGTACGGAAGATGAGTATAAGGATTTCTACAGAAAAGTATTCCATGACTATAAAGAGCCGTTGTTCTGGATCCATCTGAATATGGATTATCCGTTTAATCTGAAAGGAATCCTGTATTTCCCGAAGATCAACATGGAATATGAATCCATCGAAGGAACGATCAAGCTGTACAATAATCAGGTATTTATCGCGGATAATATTAAAGAAGTGATCCCGGAGTTTCTGCTTCTGCTGAAAGGCGTCATCGACTGTCCGGATCTTCCGCTGAACGTGTCCAGAAGCGCTCTGCAGAATGACGGTTTCGTAAAGAAGATCGCGGATTACATTACGAAAAAGGTTGCGGACAAGCTGAGCGGCATGTGCAAGACCGATCGCGAAAACTATGAGAAGTACTGGGACGATATCAGCCCGTTCATCAAATTCGGCTGCATTAAAGACGAGAAGTTCTGCGAGCGTATGGGCGATTACATCCTCTTCAAAGACCTGGACGGCAAATATAAGACGCTGAAAGAGTATGTGGGCGAAGAGCCGAAAGAGGAGGCAGCTTCTGAAGAGAAGAAGCCGGAGGAAAGTGCATCCGAGAAGCCGGAAGAGCAGCCGTCCGACGAGAAAGAAAAAGAAGAGAAGAAGACCACAGTTTACTATGTAACTGACGAGATCCAGCAGAGTCAGTACATCAATATGTTCCGCGAGCAGGGCATGAATGCCGTGATCCTGAAACATAATATCGACGCTCCGTTCATCAGCCATCTGGAAGCAAAGAATGAGAATATCAAGTTCCAGCGCATCGACGCGGATGTGACCGATACCATGAAAGAAGAGGTATCCGAAGACGAGCTGAAGGAAGAGACCGATGCATTAACGGAACTGTTCCGCAAGGCTCTGAACAATGACAAGCTGGAAGTAAAAGTGGAAAAGCTGAAGAGCGAAAAAGTATCTTCCATGATGATTCTCTCCGAAGAGAGCCGCAGGATGCAGGAAATGATGAAGATGTACAATATGTACGGAATGGATCCGTCCATGTTCGGCACCAGTTCCACGCTGGTATTGAATGCCAACAACGCGTTGGTGAAGTATCTGTTCGAGCATCCGGAAGGAGAGCATACGAACATGATCTGCGAGCAGCTCTACGATCTGGCCATGATCAGCCAGCAGCCGCTGAATCCGGATGAGATGACCAGATTCATCCAGAGAAGTAATGATATCATGATGATTCTGGCAAAATAAACTGTATAGGAATTATACCGCCTGAAAGGGAATTTCCTGACGGTGGAAGAATCTCTGGACCATGTCATCCCAGGCATGGTCCAGTTCTTTGTCCATGGTAAAGACAGAGAGGGAAGTGCCTGTGGTGCACAGAAGAGTATGGCCATCGTAGCGAAGATTCATGAGCAGGGCGCGCACCTGATCGGAGGGAATGGGGCTGTGCGTCTGAGCCAGAAATTTTTCTGTATTGCTGTGAGACAGTTGGAGTGTGAAACGAAAAGAGAGCGGCGTCCGTCTCCCTTTGATCAGTTCCAGGCAGAAAGGGCGTACCTCGCCCCAGAAGGTCAGACTGCGGTTTCCCAGAAGTTCCTGTTCTTGTGCATGAAAGTAAGACGGATGGAGAGTCCCGTCGATATGGAACGCGGCGAAGGTTGTGACGTTCCCTTCCAGCAGAAGAAAATGGTCGAAGGTTTCGCTTAAAAGAAACTGTTTCATAAAAGTTTTGATATCAGCGATCTGTAACGCAGTCATGGCCGATTCCTCCTGTAAGACAAATTGATAGATCTATTATAAAGGAAAAAACAGAGCTTTTCCATAGAAAATCCGTCCTCAGACTATTGAATAATAACTCACGTTATGGTAATATAATGTGGTATTGAAAACTACATCTTGTAAGAAAAGTATTTTTGAGGATGGTAAGGGATATGAGTTATCGGATTGTGGTAGACAGCTGCGGAGAATTTACAGAAGAGATGAAAAAAGACCCGCATTTTGTACATGCGGCGCTTCACCTGGATATTGACGGAGAAGAGTTTATAGACGACGACAGTTTTGACCGTCTGGATTTTCTGAAAAAGATGTCGGCAAGCCCAAACTGTCCCAAGTCCAGCTGCCCTTCACCGGAAGTATACAGGGAGGCGTTTGACTGCGGAGCCGATCATTTATATGCGGTAACGCTTTCTGCGGAGCTGAGCGGTTCCTACAACAGCGCCGTGTTGGGAAAGAATCTGTATCTGGAAGATCATCCGGAGGCGAAAGTGCAGGTGTTTAATTCCTGTTCCGCATCCGTGGGTGAGACGAAGATCGCTCTGAAGATACAGGAGTGTGAAGAAGCGGGGATGAGCTTCGAGAAAACGGTAGAAGAAGTGAATCAGTTTATCCTGGATATGCACACCTATTTTGTGCTGGAGACCCTGGAGAATCTGAGAAAAAACGGCAGGCTCAGTTCGGTCAAAGCATTTGTGGCTTCTGCGCTGAATATTAAGCCGGTCATGGGCGCGACAGACCAAGGGGTGATCATCCAGCTGAGCCAGGCGAGGGGGATGCAGAAAGCGCTGCGCAAAATGGTGGAAGTGATGGCCAAAGAGGTGAAAAATCCGGAGGAAAAGATCCTGGGACTGGTACACTGCAACAACCGGGAACGGGCCGAGTATGTGAAAGAAGAAATCAAAAAGTTTATAAAAGTAAAAGACATCGTGATCCTGGAGTCGTCCGGAGTCAGTACGCTGTACGCGGCGCAGGGCGGGATTATTATGGTGATCTGATCGAAAACGAGTATGTAAGAAGCTAAAAGCGGATGGAACCGTATGTGGAGGTTCCATCCGCTTTTTCTCTATACTGCTAAGATTCGTTCCATTCTTTATACCTCAAATAGTCGTTGCTAAAGGACATTATAACAGATGGTTCCCATTTCTCATAGACCGGCTTCTCTAAAGGGTAAAAATACAGTATAATGGACATATGGTAAAGAATTTCCAGGTTTCTGGGGAGGGAGGGGGAAAGGATGGCTGCAACGAAGATTGAAATCGGAAAGGACTTTCCGCAATATTTTAAACCGGCGTATCCGGAGGAGTTTGAATTGTTTTCACATTTTGAGGTGACGGCAGGAATTCCCACAGTTCTGTTTGCGATCACTACCTGGAAGGAAAATGGAAAGCCGAATGTATGCTTTCATTCCTGGAGCTGTTTCCATGGAGATAAGACGGCCTTTTTTGCCGTTATGGGAAACCTGTATCAGCATACTCACACTTATGCCAATATTCAGCGAGAAAAATGTTTCTGTATCAATTTCCTGCCGGTCAGTGCTTACGACAGGCTGGTGGAGACGATCAACAGCAATGGTTTTGAAACGGATGAATTTGCGGCAGGGAATTTTACGCCTGAAAATGCGAAGACGATTCATGCGCCAGTGATCCGGGAAGCGTTTATGAATGTGGAATGTACCTTGAAAGAGGTGCAGGATTTGAGCGGAGCAGGGATCACGGCAATGGTGATCGGACAGGTGCAGCACATTTCCGTGGAAAAAGAATATGCGCAGGGTTATGAAAAACGGTATGGGAAAGACGGATTCATGATGCTGATACCGGCGCCGCAGGATCTGGTAAACGGAGAACCAAATCAGTCTGCGATCGCTACGGTGAAGATTGAGAAGTTTGACTGAGGCTATGAAGATGAATACAGGAATCGCAATGATTTCAAATTTGAAGGAGATACAGATTATGAAACTGTTTCAGGTCGCAGACCGGTATTGTAAAGAGAGTAACTGGAAAACCCTTGCGCTGCTGAAAATCTGCCTGTTTTCCATTGGTGTTATGATTGGGATACTGCTTCCCAAAGAGAAGAAAAAGGCTGCCTTGGGAATTGGTGCCGTGGCATTCCTTGCAACTTATCTTCCGCTGATGGGGAAATTTTTCCGCACATGGCAGCAGGAAAAACAGGAGAAATTCAGGTCATCACCTTGCTGACCGGGGACACTGTAAAAGTTATGATAAAAGCGATTCAGCCATAAAGGAGGAGGAAAACCATGTGGGAATGCCCCAAATGCGGACGGAAATTCAAGAATACAAATCAAAGCCATTACTGCGGCAATGCCCCGCAGAACATTGAGGAATATATTGCACAGCAGCCGGAAAATGTCCGGCCATATCTTCATCAGATCAATGATGCCATCAAAAACTCACTGCCGGACGCTATTCAAAAAATTTCATGGAGTATGCCGACTTATTGGAAAAAACGGAACCTCATCCAGTTTGCGGCATCTCAAAAACACATTGGTCTGTATCCCGGCCCTGCGGCGGTGGAAGCCTTTGCAGACCGGCTGCAAGGATATAAAACCAGCAAAGGAACCATCCGGCTCCCCTATGACAAGCCGCTGCCGCTTGATCTGATCAGCGAGATTGCGGCATGGTGTGGAAAGGAGTACAGAGAATGATGATCAGGAAGTAATCCAAAGTCTACCAAAACCATGGAGGGGAAAGAATAGGGGGAATTATATGGATATTCGGAAAATAACCGGCAGCGAAATGACAGATGCAGTGGAACTTATCTGGACAACCTTTTTACAGTTTGAAGCGCCGGATTATTGTGAGGAGGGAGTACAGTCGTTCCGGAATTTTATCGAGAACAAAGAAATTATGGAAACACTGGAGCTCTGGGGAGCGTATGAAAATGAGGAGTTAAAGGGGGTTCTTGCGGCCAATGAAAACCGTAAACATATATGTTGTTTCTTTGTGAAAGCCCAATATCAAAGGCAGGGCATCGGCAGAAGGTTATGGGAGTATTTACTGAACCATAGTTCCAATATGGTCTTTACGGTAAACTCGTCACCTTATGCAGTCCCGGTTTATCATAAACTGGGATTCAAGGATATGGATGAGGAACAATTGACTGATGGGATGCGGTATACGCCTATGAGGTTTGAACGGTAAATGAAAATATATGGAGAAAGCAAACGGAGGGAGACTTTTAATGAATACGCAAACACATACTGTGGAAAAAGCAGAAATGAGGGATTTACCAAGAATACTGGAAATCTACGCATACGCGCGGAATTTTATGAGGGAGACGGGGAATCCGGATCAGTGGAGGAATAATTTCCCTCCGGAAGCGCTGCTTGCAGAAGATATCAAAAAGGGGAATTTGTATGTGATCAAGGAGGACGATGCTATACACGCCGTCTTTTTCTTTGTGATCGGGGCAGATCCCACTTATGCGAAAATAGAGAAGGGCGAATGGCTGTCCGATACGGAATATGGAACCATACACCGGGTGGCAGGAGATGGGACTCTGCATGGCGTTCTGGGGATGATTGTGGCGTTCTGCAGCCGGAAAATCAGTCATCTGCGGATCGACACCCATGAGGATAATAAAGTAATGCAGAGGGCAATCAGTAAAAATGGTTTCCAGAAGCGCGGAATTATCTATATTGAAGACGGGTCGCCGCGGATCGCGTATGAAAGGGTATAAAGCAGCCGAAGGAGCCATAAATGGATAAATATTTCGATATCAAAAAAAGATTTGAGGAAAAAGAAGATAAAGAAAATGCCGCACAGATGGCAAAGTATATGAGAAATCAGTTTGTTTTCTATGGCCTGCCCACGCCGAAAAGGAAGGCGGTCTATAAGGATTTTTTGAAAGAAGAAAAAAAATCGGGGCAGATCGACTGGGCGTTCCTGGACCGATGTTATGAAGATGAGCACAGGGAGTTTCAATATCTGGCCTGTGATTATCTGACCGTCATGGATAACTTCCTGACCTATGATGATATTCCCAGAATAAAAGTATACATAAAATGTAAATCATGGTGGGATACGACGGATTCTCTGGATCGGGTGATCGGACAGATCGGACTGCGGGACAGCAGAGTCAATGCGCTGATGCTGGAATGGTCTCTGGACGACGATTTCTGGGTCAGAAGAGTGGCGATAGACCATCAGCTGTGCCGAAAGGAAAAGACGAACACGGAACTGTTAGAGAAAATCCTCGTCAATAACTTTGGAAGCGATGAATTTTTCATCAACAAAGCCATTGGATGGAGTTTGAGGGATTATTCGAAAACGAATCCGGAATGGGTAAGGGCGTTTGTGGAGAAACATGCGGACAGGATGTCTAAACTGAGTGTCAAAGAAGCCGGGAAATATATTTAATCGGACGAATGGATTTGAAGAGGATATGAGATGATCGATGAATTGAAACAAGAGATGCTGGCGGAGCAGGCGCAGCGCCTGGCGAGGCTGGAACTGCGCAACCGCATCCATATGATTGGACTTCTGATATGGGGAACGCTGCTGCTGGGGTGGATGATTTACTGTTTTGTGAAGCTGATGGTCATGGCAAACCGGACAGCAATCATGCAGGCAGGAACAATTCCTTTTACCTGCGGGACCTGCGGCGCAGCGTTTGATCTTCCGGCGGAATATCTGGTGAAGCATCCGTTTATTCCGAAGAAATCCATATCTGCGGGGGCAGTCGGAGGGAGCGGGCTTCATGGCACGGTCCGTATGTCCAGAAGACTCCGGTGCCCTGTATGCGGGAAAAAGGCATGGTGCAGACAGGATATGCGGGAAACTGGGAAAATTGGCGCAAATTCTTTTATAGAAGCAGCAAGAAGGGTGATTCCTAAGTTTTTCCTGGTTGAGGCGGTTATTGTTGCGGCGGGCGGGGTGTTTTTTACGCTGCTGCGGATCGTATTGAGATAAAAGCGTATGATGGATGCCGAAAGGATTCAGCCGTCAAAGACTCTGTTCCCCCGATGCTTCCCCTCTATGGCCGGTCACTATATCAAGCCCTGCTCCAGGCAATAATGATAGATTCCGTCCTGTGCGACGTGTCCGCACACCTGGTCTGCTACCGCTTTCAGCTGCTCAGAAGCATTTGCCATAGCGATACCGGTTCCAACGGCTTGCAGCATTTCGATGTCGTTATTGCCGTCCCCGAAAGCAATCGCTTCTTCCGGCTCAAGGTGATAATATTCCAGCAGCTTTTTGATTGCGATTCCTTTTCCGCCATTTGCCGGAATAATATCGACCGCCCGGTCCCACCATGCCTCAATTTTTGAGTGGCGGACATCTTTCATCACCAAAGAATATTCCGATTTGTAACATCCCAGCATTACCTGATAAATTTCTTCCTGCTTTGTTTTTTATGAATCGCAGTGTCCGGATGCAGTGTTCCAGGAGCGGGAAAAAGATGATGCCGGGGAGAATATTCGCTTTATGCATGATGCGGCATCTGATACAGGCATTAGACCAGCCGCAGATTCAGGAGTATAATATACACAACATAAGCTGAGGAGAGGTATCAGATGAGTAAATATTTTGTCGCTTATTTTTCCGCGTCCGGCGAGACGGCGCGGCTGGCGAAGACGATCGCTGGAGTGGTCGTAGGCGATCTGTATGAGATCGTGCCGGAACAGAGATACAGCACGGCGGATCTGAACTGGCAGGATCAGAAGAGCCGCAGCACGCTGGAAATGAAAGACGAGGCGTCCCGGCCGGCCATCGCGGGAAAGGCAGAAGGGATTCAGGAGGCGGAGTACGTCCTGGTCGGGTTCCCGATCTGGTGGTATCAGGCGCCCAGAATTATCCAGACTTTCCTGGAGAGTTATGATTTCTCCGGAAAGACGGTGATCCCATTCTGTACTTCCGGCGGAAGCGGTCTGGGAAAAACGGTGGAGATTTTGAAGAAATCCTGCTCCGATTCCACGAAATGGAAAGAAGGAAAGCGCTTCAGCAGCAGGGCAGGGGAAGGAGAGATCCGTTCCTGGATCGACAGCATGGGCCTTTCGGACTGAAAAAGCAAAAAAACGGTGGAAATTGCGCGGAAATGTGATATACTGTCTCTGTAGGCCATGCCTACGCAATGGATATGGAAAAGGCAGGACGGAAGTATGAGTCAGGAAAAAGTAGATCGCTATAAAGAGCAGAAAAAGAACCGTAAGGCTATTCAGGCTAAGAAGAAAAGAAAAGCGCTGATCGAGAAGATCTGCGCGGGTGTCATCGTGCTTGCTCTGGTATGCTGGATCGGCTATTCGGCGTGGGACAGCTACTGGGACAGTGTCAACAACAGTCCGGTAACGGCGGATGTAACTGCGCTGGATGACTATTTTACATCTCTGAACGCGGAGTAACAGGTACACAGGCATTGATTTATGAGAGTACTTCCTTCGGGCAGACAGGCGAAGATTCGTAACCTGCCGCCTGGGAGGAAGTATTTTTATATGGCGAAAATAAATGATAGCAGGAGATTTTATGGCGGGCAGAAAAAGGACGGTCATATTGGCGGCAGCAGCGCTGGTCATCGTTTTCGGGATTTTCGGCGTATTTTATTCGAGAAGGCAGCAGGTGGATCCCATATCGGCGACCGCTTTCAAATTGAATACGGTTGTGACGGTAACGCTTTACGATTCCCAGGATCAGGAGATTCTGGATGGTGCGCTGGCTTTGTGCGACGAATATGAACGCATATTCAGCCGGACTCTGGAGGAGAGCGAGCTGTATCGTTTGAATGCCGGGGAATTGCCGGAAGAAGATGGAGGATATACGCTTTCGGATCCTCTGTCGGAGCTGGTTGCAGCGGGGCTCCACTATGGGGATGTATCGGACGGCGCGTTTGACATTTCCATCGCCCCGGTGTCGTCCCTGTGGGATTTCACATCCGGGGAAGGATCGGTTCCGGACAGCGGCGCGATCGCGGCAGCGCTGGAACTGGTGAATTACCGGGATGTAACGCTGGAGGGAAATGCGCTTCACTTTGCAAAAGAAGGAATGCAGCTGGATCTGGGAGCAGTGGCGAAGGGATATATTGCGGACCGGATCAAAGATTACCTGCTGGAGCAGGGTGTGGAGAGCGCGATCATTGATCTGGGCGGAAATATTCTGTGCGTAGGGAGCCGTCCGGGAGGCGATCCGTTCCGGATCGGTCTGCAGAGGCCTTTCGCCAGCCACAGCGAGACGGTGGCGACGGTGGAGATCACGGATAAATCCGTGGTGTCTTCGGGGATCTATGAACGGTATTTTGAAGAAGACGGCGTGCTCTACCATCATATTCTGAATCCGGAGACCGGATATCCGTATGACAACGGTCTGGTGTCCGTGACGATCATCTCCGATGAGTCGGTGGATGGAGACGGGCTCAGCACTTCCTGTTTCGCGCTGGGGCTGGAGAAGGGGATGGAGCTGATCAACAGCCTGCCGGACGTCCAGGCAGTGTTTATCACAGAAGATGGGGAACTGCATTTCAGCGAAGGGTTTGAAGAAGAACTGACGGTGGAAATGGTGAATATGAATTAGAATGAGGCAGACAACGAAAAGAGGCGCGCCCGCTCGCTTAGAGCGGGGCGCCTCTATCATAACAATGATTTAGTAAATACTCAAGATCATATAGATAAATCCTGCCGCCAGCATGTCTGCCGGAAGTCCTTTATACGCTCTTCCAATCCGCGAAAACCTCAAGGTCTGTTTGACGGACAGGAACATAAGGACAGGTACGATGATCGAGATCAGTATACCGGCCGCCTGCCCGAAGATGCGTACGGTGAACGGGTGAAGCAGGAAAAAAGCAGGGACCGCCGCCAGGAGGCTGTTTCCTCCGGCGCCGCTTTTTTTCAGCGCTCCGTTGGTAAACGCCAGCGCGAGACCTGCCGCCAGGAACGCAAAGGCAGGTTCTGCTATGGCAGAAGACTGGAAAGATGCCTGCAGGACCGTATTTCCAAATATGGCTCCGCCGGCTGAAAATTCCCGGACGATGGCCAGCAAGATCCAGAATCCCCACGCAATGGAAGCCTCCAGAAAAAGATCTCCGTATTCGGCCTCCAGATCTCCGGTGAGAGAAAAGTAGGCGCATAAAAGACCGATGATGAATGTCAGGATCCATACCCCTGTTTCCAGAGGACTGCCCAGAACCGCGAAACCGATCGAAAATACAGAGGAACACACGGCGCCGGTTCCGATCCCCACACAGAGCCGGAGACTCCATTCCGGGACGGACGCTTCCAGGAGATTTTTCAGGAATTCCGCGAATACGGCGGATAAAATCACCAGGATGCCTGCCGCAAAAGCTTCCTTCATTCCGGCGGAAAACAGGATGATCCCCAGGGCGAAAGCCTCTGCCGGATACTTTAATTTCATAGTAAATCCCCCGTTTCCTTATTTGACTGACTGCAAGAAGTTATAAGCATCGTTGATTCCGGTGACCGCAGCGGTGGAAGATCTGGTAGCTCCGGATACGGCATCTACCTGCGTGCCGTTCTGAGGAGCGGCTGCCTCTTCTGCGGGAGCTTCCGGCGTCTCGATGCCTGCCGCCTGGTCCAGACACTGCTGCGCCAGGTTCATGAATCCGCCTACGGAGATGCTGACGCCGGATACGGCGTCGGTCTTGCCTTCCTCATCGGGATTCAGGAAAGAAAGGGACTGATTCTCGATCAGAGCCGAGCAGAGAGCTTCCGACTGCTCTTTCCAGGTGAGCCCGTCTTCCGTCATGGTATATTCACCGTTTTCAGAGAGAACGCTTTTGCTGGTGCCGTCTTCCATTACGGCGTCCCAGGTCACAGCAGTGACAGCGCCGTTTTCCACCGTGATGGACACCTGATCCGTATAACCGTTGGAATCCGGCTGGCCGGAAGCGGTGTAGGTTCCATCGGAGAGAGGAAGCGCCTCTTCCTGCGGTTCGATGCCCGCTGCCTGTTCCAGGCACTGCTGCGCCAGGTTCATGAATCCGCCTACGGAGATGCTGACGCCGGATACGGCGTCGGTCTTGCCTTCCTCATCGGGATTCAGGAAAGAAAGGGACTGATTCTCGATCAGAGCCGAGCAGAGAGCTTCCGACTGCTCTTTCCAGGTGAGCCCGTCTTCCGTCATGGTATATTCACCGTTTTCAGAGAGAACGCTTTTGCTGGTGCCGTCTTCCATTACGGCGTCCCAGGTCACAGCAGTGACAGCGCCGTTTTCCACCGTGATGGACACCTGATCCGTATAACCGTTGGAATCCGGCTGGCCGGAAGCGGTGTATGTGCCGTCTGAAAGAGCGGCGCCTTCCAGCGTTTCCAGGGATTCCTGCGAAGCAGTTCCTTCGGTTTCGGATGCTGCATTTTCTGCGGAGCCTGCGTCATCCAGCGTCATGCCCGGCAGATAAACCGGCGCGGCGACGCCTTTGAATTGATCCAGAAATTCCGGCTCTGCAATCCTGGATCCCAGGCTTTCGGTTTCATTTTGTTCCAGTACTTCTACGGAAGAGATCGTGGAAGCGTCCGATTCGAATGCGATGCGCAGAACGATGTCGGAAGCATATCCGCTTTCACGGACGGTTACTTCGTATCCGCTTTCTGTGCGGACGGCTTTTTCTACGGTTTCGGAGCCGCTTACGTCATATTCTTCCAGGGCGGCGGCAGTTTCCCCGGTGCCGGCGCTGCCTGCGATGTCTGTGGACAGTGCGCGGGAGCCGGCGATGACTCCGAATGAGAGCGCGGTCACCACGACCAGCGCAAGGATTCCTTTCACTTCTTTATTCTTCATAATATTCCTCCCTTAGGCTTTCTTGGTTCCATATACATGTTTTTTCTGGAACAGGGACAACGCGCCTGCCAGACAGTTGGCGGTCAGGATGCCGAAGCAGATCCCTTCCGGGTAGATGCTGAAGATACGGATTGCCGCGGTGATGATCCCGGCGGTGACCGCATAGAGGATCCGTCCCCTTCTGGTGACGAAGACATAGTCCGTCAGCATGTAGCATGCGCCGATGATCAGTCCTCCTCCAAACAGGTTCAGAAGGATGTCGCCGGTGAATAATCCCGCCGGTCCGAAAACAAAAGTCAGGACAAGGACCGTGGCGATATAGCTCAGCGCTGCCTCAACGTTGACAATGCCCATATAACACATATAGGCAAATCCTACCAGGAGCAGGAGTTTGCTGGTTTCTCCCAGCGCCCCGGGGGTCTCGCCCAGAAACATCTGCAGGTAGCTGTATCCGGCTTCGCCGCCGGTCTTCACGGCGCCCAGAACTGTGGCGGAAGAGACGGCGTCGGCGTTCAGCGTCCGGGGAACGACGTACTGCATGACGGTTCCCGGCCATACGACCATCGTAAGAAGGCGTCCCATAAGGGCAGGGTTGACGAAATTGCTTCCAATGCCGCCGAACATCTGCTTTACAAATAAAATGCTGAAGACCGCAGTGACGATCATGATCCAAGTGGGTACCGTCACCGGCATATTAAATGCCAGCAGCATTCCGGTGACGACTGCGCTGAAATCTCCGGCGGTCACCTGTTTTTTTGTGAGCTTCTGCCATAAATATTCGGTGAGCACACACACCGCTACGGAAAGCCCCGTCAGATACAGGGCGCGGATCCCGAAGAAATAGACGGCGCCCAAAAGAGCAGGAATCAGAGAGATCGATACATGGAGCATGACATTTCTTGTGGTCCGTTCCGTCCGCAGGTGCGGTCCCTGGATGGTTTTGGTCTGGTTCATGCCTTTTTCACCGCCCTTTCTCTCATTCTCTGTTTTACCATATCTCTTGCCATGCGCGTCCGGACGGTCAGTTCCCGTTTCGCGGGACAGATATACGAACAGCAGCCGCAGGCGATACATTCGCTGGAAAACAGTTTTTCACATAAATCGTAGTCTTCCTCCAAAAATGCGAAGTCGATCTGGTACGGAACCAGACCCGCAGGACACACATTTTCGCATCCGCCGCACCGGATACAAGGCTGCTCTTCATAGGCAGAATCCGGAAGAACAAGGATGCCGGAGGTGTTTTTGGTGACATAGAAGAGTTCTTCTTCCCCCTTCCAGTCGGAGGCTACGCAGGGACCGGTCATGGGGCCGCCTGCGATGACGCGGTTCTTTTCCACAGTTACGCCGCCGGCAAGCTGCACCAGTTCTCTGGCGGAAGTGCCGATGGGAACCAGATAGTTGCCCGGGTGCTTTACGCTTCCGGTGACGGTGACGATCCGGCGGATCAGCGGCATCTGTCCCAGGATCACGTCGGCTGCCGCGCGGGCCGTTCCCACGTTGGAGACGATCACTCCCACATCTGCGGGAAGGCCGCCCATAGGCACTTCGCGGGAGAGTACCGCCTGGATGAGCTGGCGCTCACCGCCCTGGGGATATTTCGTGGGAAGCATCTTGACTTCCACATGCTCACCGGCATCCAGCGCGCCGGATTCTCCGGCCTGTTTCAGGATGTTCTGCAAATGCTCCGCAGCCCGGGGCTTGTTGTCTTCCAGACAGATATATGCTTTCTGTGTGCCGGAACCTTTCAGGAGCAGACGCACTCCGTTGATCAGAGCATATCCGTTCTCCAGCATCAGACGGTAATCACAAGTCAGAAACGGTTCGCATTCGGCCCCGTTGATCAACAGGGCGTCGATGGATTTGTCCGTCTCGTATTTTTTGTGGGTGGGGAATCCGGCTCCGCCCATGCCGGTAAGGCCTCCGTCCCGGAGCCCTTTCAATATCTCTTCCCTGGAAATGTCGCGGATGTTTACAGGTTCATGGCAATATGCCGCCTCCGGTTCCGTGTGTTCTTCCTCCCGCCGTATGACGCATGCCAGGATGTTCCGGCCCTGGTTTGCGACTTCTTTCACTTCCAGGACGGTTCCGGTCACGCTGGCGTGAAGAGGAGCAGCCATGAATGCGTCAGGTTCACCGATGAGCTGTCCTTCTTTTACGGAATCTCCGGGATTTACCAATATCCGGCATTTCCCTCCGAAGGATTGTTCGGACAGGATCGTGACTGTCTCCGGCCAATACGGCTGTACAGCGGCCTCCATGGACAGTTCTTTGTCAGATCCGTCCGTGGGATGGATGCCGCCGGGAAATACAGGTTTTTGTTTTATCTGCATATCCTGTTTCTCCTTTTGTTTTGTGTAATAAGGCGGAAGGTACTTCCGCCGGTGTGGGGCGCCCCGCAGAAGCGCCGGGGCAAAGATTGTTAAAAAAATATCACACGTATTTTACCATACTATCTATAGGATTGACAAGACTGTATAGGAAAAATCAAGGGATATCATTTTTCGGAAATTTTTTCCTGATAACGGTCCAGGATGTCCTGGAGCGTGATATGCCGCATTTCTTCTTCTGCGGTTTTCTGGATCTGGTCAAAGTAGTCCTGAAGTGACAGCTGGATATGGACGCCCACTCCGCATTCCGGATTTGTATGGGTGTCCAGATGGAGAAGAGGTTTGCCGCCTTCGACTGCTTTATAGACGTCCAGCAAGGTAGTAGAAGAAGGTTCTTTCGCCAGCGACGGCCGGGGATGTCCTTTTATGCTGGATAAAAGCCCGGCTTTGCGGAGCGCGGACATGAGCTGGCGTACGCATCCGGGGTTGGTGTGCATGCTCTTCGCGATACTGTCGCTGGACAGGGAACCGGTAGGATTTAACTGGATAAAAGCCAGGATATGGACGGCGTCGCTGACTTTCGTGGAATATTTCATGGCTGTTTCCTCCTTGGATGGTTACTATTCACAGCTCGCTCCACCTGCATGCGCACTCGCCGCCTGTGAATGGCAACCTTTGATGTTAATTTTATTATAACAACATATTGACAAGCGTGCAACCGGATGTTAAATTAGTGGTGTTAAAATAATATTTACAACAAATGTGAACAGGAGTGGTAAATCGTGACTTTTTATGAAAATCTTGTCATGCAGACACAGATGAATTATTCCAGATATTACGGACTGTATGCGGAAGGGAAAACGCCGTACTCATTGTCGGAGAAAACGGAGCTTCCGTATGAAGAACAGATTGAGCGACTGGTCGGTGAAATAAAAGAGGCAGAGTGTATCCTGGTAGGTGGCGCTTCGGGCCTGTCCGCGGCAGGCGGCGGCGACTTTTATTATGAGGATAATGCCTCTTACCGGAAATATTTTGGAAAATACGCGGAGAAATATCATTTTAAGGGAGCCTTTGACGGTATGATGCGTCAGTGGGACAGCCGGGAGGAGTTCTGGGGTTATCTTGCTACTTTCCTTCACACTACCCAGACTGCCGGGGTCCGGGAACCCTACAGGGATCTGGACCGCCTTCTGCAGGGAAAAGACTTTTTTGTCATCACTACCAATCAGGATACGCAGTTTGCAAAGATCTATCCGGAGACTCAGGTGGCGCAGATCCAGGGCGATCACCGGTTTTTCCAGTGTGCCGGCTGCTGTACCGACGATACCTGGGACGCGGTAAAACCGGTGGAAGAGATGGTAAAGGCCATGGGAGAAGGGACTTCCGTGCCTTTGGAACTGATTCCCCGGTGTCCTCACTGCGGAGGAGAAGCGTTCCCATGGGTGCGGGGATACGGGAATTTCCTCCAGGGGAAAAAGTACGAGGAACAGTATGAAAAGGTGTCCCGCTATGTGCTGGAGCATAAGGATCGGAAAATATTGTTTCTGGAATTGGGCGTCGGGCGGCTGACTCCCATGTTCATCCAGGAGCCTTTCTGGAACCTGACCTTGAGTTTCCCGAATGCCCGGTATATTGCAGTGAATAACCAATATAATTTTCTGCCGAAAGAAATAGAAGACAAAGGAATGGTCATCGTGGGCGATATCGCCGGGGTGCTGAAGGATGCCGTGGAAAGAATGGGGAAAGAGATATGAAGAATACAGCCTTTGAAAACATGAAGCAGGCGGCGCTGCAGCGGCTCTGCGGGAAAGCTCCGGAGGAAATCGGAAGGAATACCGGAATACGGTTCTCGCCGGAGACATCGGAGTTCTGCCTGTCCTCTCTCGGGAACAGCATCATTGTGAAATATCCGGAATACAGTATGGCCGAAACAGTGAACGAATGGCACCAGCTGGTGATTCTCCATTATATGGATATGGCGGACCGGAGCAGCCTGACAGGGAAGCTGATAAGATTTGAAGAGATTCCGGGAGGGATGGTAAGAGGCGGGGGCTTTGACAGATTGTGCGAGCAGACGGTCAGCCGTGATCTGGGAAACTGGCCGGAAAAGAAGCTGGGTGCGGTCTGCCGGTCTCTGGGAGGCAGGATTTTTTCTTCCAACGCGGATTTTGCGGCGGAGTTTTCTTTCCTCCCTTTCTATCCTGTAACATTGAAAATATGGTTCGCGGACGAAGAGGTGGCCGGAAGCGGGAGAATGTTTCTTGACAGCAGCGCAGGACATTTCCTGTCTGTAGAGGACGCGGTAACGGTAGGAACGCTGCTCCTGGAAGAGATACAGAAAAACGGCGGTCAATATGAGAGGGGGAAAATATTTGAGTGACAGAAAACAGATCATCAGCAGGAGCAGGAAGGAAGAAGTCTGCCGGAACTGATCCCCAGATGCCCGATCTGCGGCGGATCTATGCAGGTACATATGGAAACCGACAGGAATTTCATTCCGGATATGGAGAGCCGAAAGCGGCTGGAGGTATTTCTGGAACGATATCATGGAAAGAAGCTGGTCATCCTGGAATTAGGCATCGGGTGGAGAAATCAGCTGATCAAAGCGCCTTTGATGCGGCTTGCGGCACAGGAACCGCAGGCTGTTTATGTGACGATTAACCTGGGCGAGATTTTTATCCCGGATGAGATCCGGGAAAAGTCTTACGGACTGGACGGGGATCTGACGGAGATTCTTCATGATCTGGCGGCATATTCTGGCGTTCATCTTTGATCAGGAAGCTTTCCAGACCGGATTTTATAAAACGGTCAATCACCTGCTGGATACTCCCCCAGTCTCTGCAGTTGTTCTTCAGCATGCGTTTGTTGATAGCCAGACAGCCGTTCATCTGAAAGTAGAGTAATGCCTCAGCCTGTTCGTAAGAGAGCAGGCTGTTCTGCATGAGCCTGGTAATAAAATCTTCCTTTGAAAGTTCGCAGAGTTTATCCAGCAGCCGGGCAGAAGCGGTCTCGTCGGAAAAAAGAATGCGAAATTCCCGGCTTTCCTGTACTTTCCGGCAGAAAGGGTAAGTACATCGGTCTTTTTCAGGGCACATCACATGGTCGAAGACCTGCGTTGTGTCCTGAATGGTTTTTTCTATGATATCGTCCAGGACGTCATCCAGATCATAATAATGAAGGTAAAAAGTTCCCCGGTTGATCTCCGACAGTTTGCAGATCTCCGTGACCGTAACTTTGGCGAATGGTTTCTGCTGCATCAGGGACAGCAGGGAATCGCGGATGACATTCTGTGTATATCTGGTACGCCGGTCCACGGACTGGCCATTTCTTTTGGAACTCAAAACAGACACCTCTTTCTGTACAATTATACAAAAGTGTTCAGGAATCATACAGCTTCCTGAATCTGACGATTGAAACACGGTACAGTTTTATTATAATAGATTTAACGAAATAATCAACACTATGTTTATAAACATACAAAATGTATAGGAGGACATTATGGGACATATTATCGCAGTATCGGGAAAAGGCGGCGTGGGAAAGACCACGCTGTGCGGCCTGCTGATCCAGTATCTCTGCGAAACCGGGAAAAAACCGGTACTGGCCGTAGATGCGGACGCAAACGCAAATCTTAACGAGGTGCTGGGAGTGGAAACAGGAGTGACGTTGGGAGAGCTCCGGGAAGAAATTGAAAGGGCCGGTGTCGATCCAAGATACAAAATACCCGCCGGTATTACCAAAGCAGCCTATCTGGAAAGCCGGCTCGCGGACGCCCTGACGGAAGAAGACGACTATGATCTGATGGTGATGGGCAGATCTCAGGGGCAGGGATGCTACTGCTTTGTAAATGGGATCGTACAGACGCAGGTTCAGAAGCTGCAGAGCCATTACCCTTATATTGTGGTGGACAATGAGGCGGGTATGGAGCATATCAGCAGAGGGATTCTTCCGAATATGGAGATCGCGATCCTGGTCAGCGACTGCTCGCGGAGAGGGGTGCAGGCGGCCGGAAGAATCGCGGCGCTGATGAAAGAACTGAATTTTCATCCGAAGAAAGTAGGCCTGATCGTCAACCGGGCGCCGGGCGGAGAACTGGACAAAGGAACGATGGAAGAAATCCAGAAGCAGAATCTGGACCTGCTGGGAGTCGTCCCTCAGGACGACGACGTATACCGCTTCGACTGCGAGGGACGCCCCACGGTGCAGCTTCCGGCGGACTCTCCGGTCAGAGAAGCGCTGAAAGGGATCATAGAAAAACTGGGTATATGAAGCGACAAGATTTTACAGAAAGCTGGTGAAAAAATGGCTGTATTTGCGGATTGTCAGGATGTCCGGAAGATGGTCATGATCAAAGAGATGGCCTGCCCTGAATGCGGAGCCGGAGATGGCATTGAGGTGTTTGAAAGAGACGGCCTGACCGTAGGGGACAGTGTCTGCAGCCGGTGCGGATTCACAATCCCGGAGGGCGTCGGCCTGGAAGACTACCTCAAAAATTTACTATGAAAGCACGGAGCAATCCGAGGGCTTTCATGCATGGAGGTGCCCGCGTCAGCGGGCATGAGAATTTAGAAACTATAGGAGATGCTTGTATGAAAGTGACAATATGCGGAAAAGGCGGATGCGGAAAAAGCACAGTCACCAGCCTGCTGGCGAAAGCTTTGGCAAGGCGGGGAAACGAAGTGCTGGTGATCGATTCGGATGAATCTAATTATGGGCTTCACAGACAGCTGGGCATGGAACTTCCCGGGGATTTTACAGGATATTTCGGGGGAAAAGAGAATGTATTGAATGATATGATGTTATCGAAGTTTACTCATCAGTTTTTCCAGAAGACCTGGACAATGAAAGATATTCCGGAAAAATATTACAGCCTGAAGGACGGGGTGAAACTGATGGTCAGCGGGAAAATCCATCAGGCCAATGAGGGCTGCTCCTGCGCAATGGGAACGGTCATGACACAGTTTGTCCAGAACCTGCGGCTTGCCGGAAACCAGTTTGCGCTGCTGGATATGGAAGCCGGGGTGGAACATTTTGGAAGGGGAATTGACAACGGCGTAGATCTGGTGCTGATGATCGTAGATCCTTCTTATGAATCGCTGCAGCTCTCCAAGAAGGTCGGGGAACTGGCAGAGAGTATCGGGAAGCCTTTCTATTACGTTTTTAATAAAGTAACCGAAGATAATCGGGAGATGATGTATGAAAATGTATGGAGACCTGAACAGGTTGCGGTCTGCCTCGGAATGGATCCCGCGATCATGAAAGAGGGCCTGACGGGAAAAGAACTGTCTGAAAAACCGGAAACCATTGAACGCCTGGCAGAATTTCTGATTTCTCTCGCATCGAAACAGGAGGGATCACATGCTACAGGAACAGTATGAGAAGCACAACCTGGAAATGCAGCCCTATCATTATTACCTCTCGGAATACCAGAATATGGATCCGGGGGATATCAGCCGGCATCTGGAAGTCCCATTTGATGAAAATACCCCGCTTCCGCGCAGATCCTTTTCTCGGACAATTTTCCGGCAGCTTATGCGGCGGAAGATGCGGCCTATATCGGAGATGTGGTGCTGGACTATATAAAAGGGCTGCTGATTTGACTTATTGTACCGGCTTGTTCTGCGGATCGGATGATTTCCGCCAGCTTTTCTTTCACGGAAGCAGAAGCGGCTTCTTCCTCTGCCAGAGATGCATATAAGTGGATGGTATCGATACAGGCTGTTATTTCAGCCTGCATGGAGTCTCTCTTTTGCAGCTTTTCGAGGTTTTCGGCCTGAGCGGTATTCAATTCTTTTACACGCTGTTCCGCAGCGGCTTTGGCAGATTCCAGTTCTGCAGCCTTTTGCTTCAGCTCATCTGACAGCTGCCGTATCAGTTCTGCTTTCTGACGGATTTCTTGAATTTCTTTATTCCTTTTTTGTATACTGCCAATCAGGAACGCTATGAGTACAATAAGCGGAATAAATAATAGATACAGCATGGTTCTCCTCCTGCTACAGATACTTTTTTATCGCTTCGCGAAAAGCGTTTAACTGGACGGGAATGGAAAGAACCGTCAGTTTTCCGGGGTTTTTGCCGATCTTTTCTGTCTGTGTCGGGTCATGGGCGAGCAGGATCACGGGCGTTGTCTTATCAGAGCGCCACGGCTGGTCGGGCTGCCTAGTCAGGTCGTCGGTTATTATCCAGAGGTCAGGCCCGCGTTTTTCCAGTTTCTTTCTGGCTATGCCCGGGGACGAAAATATTAAGACCTGATCAGAAAAAGTCCGCAGCACCTGCATCAACCCTTTCGCGTACGGTTCATTTCCGCACAGAAGAACGATAACAGAAGCGGAGGGAAATTGTCTGGAAGCCTGGATAAAATCCAGAACAGGCGTATTATATAAGCTGAAATCTTTTTCGGTATGTGCGGCTTCATAATAATTTCTCGCCGCCCGACACATCCTCAGGCAAAACTGTTCAATATCGATACGTATATCCGCTGCGTCCGTGCCCGCGGCGGCATGTTCCGCCTGACAGACGGATGTCCCGCAGTTCACCCCAAGATGAAAGCGTACGGTTTTTTCATCGTCGTTGATAAAGCCTTTATTCTGGTGCAGATATTCACAGCGGAGCTGCCAGCAGCGCTCGCCGCATATATAGGCTGACGTATCCTCCGGCGAAAGCTTGAAAAAATCGGAAGCATACTGATCAAACCAGCGAATGTACTGCCCGCCTACATCGCGGGTTGGATTTTTATGGCGGTCCAGCATGGCGCGACCGTCCCGATATTTTTTTACCATATCAGGGAACGCGATCCCTCCGCAAATATCCGGCAGCGTCAGGGTAAGCGCGAGCGCTGACTGCCACCGTCTGTCCCTGACATTCATTTCCACTTCTTCTATGCGATGCAGAAAAGTAAAGCTTACGTCGCCCGGATTCATAGTCTCCCTCCCAAGAAACAGACTTCCAAGATCATTAAATTCAGTATACGGAATCAAAACTGCTCTGTCAATAAATCAGTGATGACAAACAGCTCCGTCTATTTGCATGTGCCTGTATTCCCGCGGCGTACAGTTATAAAAGCATCTGAACATTTTCGTGAAATTGCTGGGGCTGTCAAACCCGCAGCGGACCGCAGCCTCTGAGATACTGGCCGCCGGATCCTCAAGCAGCATCTTGGCTCCCTGCATGACCCGGTACTTTAATAAATATTGGATCGGGGATATCTGAAGCATTTTCTGAAAGCATCGCAGGCATTCCCGTTCGCTGATATCCGCCGCGGCGGCTATTTCTTTCAGCGATATACTGTGGGCAAAATTTTCGTGCAGGAAATCCAGCATCTTTCGGATGCGGAGATTATCCTGGTCAGGAGGCGGGGATGCAGCGTCCATCCGCGATTCGAATTGTCTGTAGAGATAGAGGCAGATCTGTGAAAGACTTTCCCGGACGACAAATTCATATCCCCATACATCGTTTGCCAGCGCCTCGAACGCGCGGTTGAACCAGCCGGATACCTGCGAAGTATCCGCTTCACTGATCTGGAAACCGGAAAATGAACGGATGGATAAAAGGGGTTGGATTTATTTTTTGGCAAATATGGATTCACTGTTTCCAGTGATCAGTAAAGGACTGAAAACCAGAGAATGCAGCGTGCATTCCGGCGCGGCCGCGGCATAATGAAGAATATTAGAATTGATAACCGCGATCTGTCCTTTGCTTAACAAGAATGAAGATGAGGATGTTTTCAGCTTCAGCTGCCCTTCTGCGATTCATATAATTTCCATTTCTTCATGCCAATGCCAGGGAATGGTATCCTCTGTTTTTTCTGTATGATGAGAAGCATAACCCGCGCAGGGAAATTCAAAGCTTCCGTGGGGTTGAAGCTCTTTTGATACCCGGTTCAGATTTAATCCGCATTCCTGCAATGCCATGAAATTTAACTCCTTTTTCTGTTGTTTTGGCGGTTTTGTTATATTATATGACCAAATAGAACTTGTATCAACTCCTGTTTGACGGTATTCTTCTGATAGATAAAATTCAGGAGGAAAACATAATGTTTCAGTTATTATTGGCTGTTATTTATCTGACTTTTATCAGCCTGGGACTTCCGGATTCCCTGCTGGGTTCCGCATGGCCCGCCATGTATCAGGAACTTTCTGTACCGGTTTCCTACGCGGGCGGAATCTCTATGATTATTGCGGTTGGCACTGTTATTTCCAGCCTGCAGAGCGACAGGCTTACCGGAAGATACGGAACCGGAAAAGTCACGGCATTCAGTGTGCTGATGACAGCGGCCGCTTTGTTCGGGTTTTCTGTCAGCCATTCTTACGCGGCGCTGTGTTTGTGGGCAGTTCCTTACGGACTGGGGGCCGGAAGCGTTGACGCGTCATTAAATAACTATGTGGCGCTTCACTACGAGAGCAGACATATGAGCTGGCTGCATTGTATGTGGGGAGTCGGCGCGTCATTGGGACCGTATGTGATGGGATACGCCCTGTCCGGCGGGCAGGGATGGAATATGGGATACCGTTCCATCGCGGTTCTTCAGATCGCCCTGACAGTAATCCTTTTTCTCAGCCTGCCTCTTTGGGACGGCAAACGGAAGTCAAAGGAAGACGCGTCTCAAAATGAGAAAAAAACAAAACCTCTTTCTCTGGGAGAGATCGTCCGTATTCCTGGGGCCAAAGAAGTGATGGCGGCATTTTTCTGTTATTGTGCTTTGGAGCAGACGGCCGGTCTATGGGCCAGCAGTTATCTGGTGCTGTACCATGGATTATCGGCCGATACGGCGGCCGGTTTCGCCGGACTGTTTTTTGTCGGAATCACGGTTGGCAGGGCCTTCAGCGGATTTTTGACATTGCGGCTTCATGATATTCAGATGATCCGTCTGGGATGCGCCCCTGTTTATCCGTCTATCATACATTCCACTCCGGAACATTTTGGTGTCGGAAAATCACAGGCTATGATCGGTGTTCAGATGGCTTCCGCTTATGTGGGGACCTGCCTGATGCCGCCGGTATTCGGCCTGATCGCCAATCACATCAGCGCCGCGCTTTTGCCGCTGTATTTACTGTTGATCCTGGCCCTTATGATATTTATGCATGAAAAAATGCTGAGAAAGGTGTATGAAAGCTGAACGGAAACAGGATGGGTCATCTTGCCGACTGTTTAGTGAGACAGACCCATCCTGCTTTTAGATACTATTTAATTCTGATTTTTCTTGGCTTCCGCCAGTTTCATGGCGCGGACCTTCAGCGGAAGTCCGAACAGAGTGATGAAACCGCTGGCGTCGTGATGGTCGTACATATCTCCGGTGGTGAAGGAGGCCAGGGATTCGTTATACAGGCTGTACGGGGAAGTGGTGCCGGCTTTGATGATGTTGCCCTTGTAGAGCTTGAATTTTACTTCGCCGGTCACATACTCCTGGGTGCTGGTCACGAATGCCTGTACGGCTTCGCGGAGCGGAGTGAACCATTTTCCTTCGTATACGATCTGGGCCATCTTATTGCCCATGTCTTTTTTCGCTTCCATGGTAGCGCGGTCCAGGATCAGCTCTTCCAGCTGCTGATGCGCTTCCATCAGGATCGTTCCGCCCGGAGTCTCGTATACGCCGCGGGATTTCATGCCTACCACGCGGTTTTCCACGATATCTACGATACCGATGCCGTGCTTGCCGCCCAGACGGTTCAGCTCGCGGATAATGTCGGCCACTTTCATCGATTTTCCGTTGATGGATGTGGGGACGCCTTTCTCAAAAGTCATGGTGACGTATTCCGCTTCATCCGGGGCTTTTTCCGGCGTTACGCCCAGCACCAGCATGTGGTCGTAGTTAGGCTCATTGGCCGGATCCTCCAGTTCCAGACCTTCATGACTGATGTGCCATAAGTTGCGGTCGCGGCTGTAGCTGTGGCTGTGGTCAAACGGAAGGTCGATTCCGTGCTTTTTGCAGTACTCGATCTCGTCTTCTCTGGACTGCATGGTCCAGACGTCGGTCATTCTCCAGGGAGCGATGATCTTCAGGTCCGGGGCCAGCGCTTTGATGCTCAGCTCGAAACGGATCTGGTCGTTCCCTTTTCCGGTAGCGCCGTGACAGATGGCGGAAGCGCCTTCCTTGCGGGCGATCTCCACCAGCTTTTTGGCGATTGCCGGACGTGCCATGGAAGTTCCCAGCAGGTATTTGTTTTCATATACTGCGTTTGCCTGTACGCAGGGCATGATATAATTCTCGGCAAAATCGTCGGTGATGTCTTCGATGTATAATTTAGCCGCGCCGGACAATTTTGCTCTCTCGTCCAGTCCGTCCAACTCATTGCCCTGTCCGCAGTCTACACAGCAGCAGATCACTTCATAACCGAAGTTCTCTTTCAGCCAGGGGATGATGGCGGTGGTATCCAGTCCGCCGGAATAAGCAAGAACTACTTTTTCTTTCATAAATCGATTCTCCTCTGTAATATTCTTTTATAATGGATTTGCTGCATACTACTATACATCATGTGCAGATGGAATGCAAGTGAAAAAATATGCATTAAATGACTTTTTTATAAAAGTATATTGCATAAATTCAATAATAAATGTATAATTATGCGAGTGGAATGAGAAAACATGCAAAAAAACAGGGTGGAGGTATTTACTTCGGCTTCTGTTTGTTATATGATGGGAGTTAGTTTTCAGTACAGATCAGAAAAGAGGAAAAGATTATGATAAAAGTTGGAATCATCGGAGCCACCGGCTATGCCGGAGGGGAGCTGGTCCGCCTTCTGCTGGGGCATAAGGAGGCCGAGATTAAATGGTACGGTTCCAGAAGCTATGTGGACCAGAAGTACGCTAAAGTATATCAGAATATGTTCCAGCTGGTGGACGACCGGTGTCTGGACGACAATATGGAAGAGATGGCGAAGCAGGTGGATGTGATTTTCACCGCCACGCCTCAGGGCCTGTGCGCGTCGCTGGTAAACGACGATATATTAAATAAGGTAAAGGTGATCGATCTGAGCGCGGATTTCCGCATCAAGGACGCGGCGGTTTACGAGGAGTGGTACGGGATCGAACACAAGGCGAAACAGTATCTGGACGAAGCCGTATACGGGCTGTGCGAGATCAACCGGGAGGCGGTGAAAAAGGCGCGTCTGGTGGCGAATCCGGGATGTTATCCCACCTGCAGTATCCTGTCCATCTATCCGCTGCTGAAAGAAGGGCTGATCGATCCATCCACCGTGATCATTGACGCCAAGTCCGGGACATCCGGCGCGGGCAGAGGGGCGAAGGTGGACAATCTGTTTTGTGAGGTCAATGAGAACATCAAGGCATATGGAGTGGCGACCCACCGCCATACGCCGGAGATCGAGCAGGAGCTTTCCCTGGCGGCAGGAGAGCCGGTGACGATCAGCTTTACGCCGCATCTGGTGCCCATGCAGAGGGGGATTCTGGTGACGGCCTATGCTTCTTTGAAGAGAGAAGTGACCTGGGAAGAAGTGAAAGAGGTCTATGACCGATATTATGATAAGGAACGGTTTGTCCGCGTGCTGGATCAGGATGTGTGCCCCCAGACCCGGTGGGTGGAAGGCAGCAATTATGTGGATGTGGGATTCAAGATCGATCCCAGGACAAAACGCATCATCATGATGGGCGCTATGGACAATCTGGTAAAAGGCGCGGCCGGACAGGCTGTGCAGAATATGAACCTGGTATTCGGACTGGACGAGGCGGAGGGACTCAGGATGGCTCCGCTGTTCCCGTAAACAGGCAGGGAAGGACAGAGAAACGATGGATATAGATATACGGGTCATGACGATCGAGGATTACGACAAGGTATACGCGCTGTGGAAGACGATCGGAGGATTCGGCCTGCGCAGCATGGACGATTCCAGAGAGGGTATCGCCCGGTTCCTGAAGAGAAATCCCGCCACCAGCATGACCGCATGGGATGGGGATAAGCTGATCGGCGCGATTCTCTGCGGACACGACGGAAGAAGAGGATGTCTCTACCATGTATGCGTGCGGAAAGGATACCGCAGACATGGAGTGGGAAAGGCCATGGTGGTGGCCTGTATGAAAGCGCTGCAGGAGGAGCAGATCACCAATGTCAGCCTGATTGCGTTTACGAGGAACGATATTGGAAATGCGTTCTGGAACCGGATCGGATGGACGGAGCGAAAAGATCTGAACTATTATGATTTTATATTAAATAAAGAAAATATCACGGCATTTATCGAGGAGGAATAGATATGGAGATCATCGCCGGAGGCGTGACGGCTGCCAGAGGATTTGAGGCGGCGGCTGCGGAAGCGCAGATCAAGTATAAGGACAGAAAGGATATGGCGCTGGTGTACAGCCAGGCTCCCTGCGTCACTGCGGGAACATTTACGACGAATGTGGTAAAAGCCGCGCCGGTAAAGTGGGACCAGGAGGTCGTTTACGGCGGAGAGGAAGCCAGAGCGGTGGTGATCAATTCCGGTATCGCCAACGCCTGTACGGGAGCGGAAGGATACGGTTACTGCAAAGAGACGGCTGCCGCCGCGGCCAAGGCCCTTCATATCCCGGAGAGTTCCGTGCTGGTGGCATCCACAGGAGTGATCGGCATGCAGCTTCCGATAGACCGCATCGCGAAGGGCGTCGGCCTTCTGGCAGAGAGCAAGGCCTCCACAGAGGAAGCGGGTCTGGAAGCGGCGAAAGCGATCATGACTACGGACACGAAGCCCAAGTATGCGGCGGTCCGGATCCGGATCGGAGATAAGGATGTGACGGTGGGAGGCATGTGCAAGGGCTCCGGCATGATTCACCCCAATATGTGCACGATGCTTGCTTTTGTGACGACAGACGCGGCGATCACGAAGGAACTGCTTCAGAAGGCGCTGAGCGAGGATGTGCAGGATACCTACAATATGATCTCGGTGGATGGAGATACTTCCACTAATGACACGGTGCTGCTGCTGGCCAACGGCATGGCGGAAAATCCGGTTATTGACCGGGAGGACGAGAATTATCAGGCGTTCAAAGAAGCGCTTCATTACGTGAATACAGAACTGGCGAAGAAGATCGCCGGGGACGGAGAGGGAGCGACCTGCCTGTTTGAGGTGAAGGTAATCGGAGCAGCCAGCAAGGCGGACGCCGTGACTCTGAGCAAGTCCGTGGTCACTTCCAGCCTGACGAAAGCGGCGATCTACGGACATGACGCTAACTGGGGCCGGATCCTGTGCGCGCTGGGATACGCGGGCGTGCAGTTCGATCCGGAGAAAGTGGATCTGTATTTTGAGAGCGCGGCAGGAAAGCTGAAGATCATCGAAAACGGCGTATCCACAGGATACAGTGAAGAAGAAGCGACAAAGATCCTCTCCGAGAACCATGTGACAGCCATCGCGGATATGAAAATGGGGACCTGCAGCGCTACGGCATGGGGCTGCGACCTGACCCATGAATACGTCAACATTAACGCAGATTACAGGAGCTGAAGGAGCATGACGAAATGAGAGAAGAGATGGAAACTTACCTGGAGAAGGCCGCCGTACTGGTGGAGGCCCTTCCTTATATACAGAGATTCAACCGCAAGATCATCGTGGTGAAATACGGCGGAAGCGCCATGGTGGACGAAGAACTGAAAAAGAGCGTGATCAGCGACGTGACCCTGCTGAAACTGGTAGGCTTCAAGCCGATCATCGTACATGGCGGAGGAAAAGAGATCAGCAAGTGGGTGAGCAAGGTCGGAAAAGAAGCGGAATTCGTAAACGGGCTGAGAGTGACCGACGCAGAGACCATGGAGATCGCGGAGATGGTCCTGAACCGGGTGAATAAAAGCCTGGTGTCCATGGTACAGCAGCTGGGAGTAAAAGCCGTAGGCGTCAGCGGGAAGGACGGCGGTCTTCTGAAGGTGGAGAAGAAATACGCCGACGGGCATGATATCGGCTATGTGGGAGAGATCACGGAAGTGGATCCCAAGATTCTCTACGACCTGCTGGAAAAGGACTTTCTCCCGATCGTCTGCCCGGTGGGGATGGACGGCAATTTCGACACTTACAATATCAACGCGGACGACGCGGCATGCGCCATCGCCAAGGCCCTGAAAGCGGAGAAGCTGGCGTTCCTGACAGATATCGAAGGGGTTTACCGGGATTTCGACGACAAGGATTCTCTGATCTCGGAGATTCATGTGGGAGAAGCGAAGGAACTGATCCGGAGCGGTACCATCGGCGGCGGAATGCTGCCGAAACTTTCCAACTGCATCGATGCCATCGAGGCAGGCGTTTCAAGAGTGCATATTATGGACGGAAGGATCCGCCACAGTCTTCTGCTGGAGATCTTCTCCAACAAGGGCGTAGGCACGGCGATCCTTGGAGATTCGGAGGAAAAGTATTATCATGAGTAAGGAAAAGGAATATATCGAGAAAGCGGAAGAAAATATTCTGCACACCTACAACCGGTATCAGGTGGTCCTGGATCATGGGAAAGGCGTGCGGCTTTATGATGTGAACGGAAAAGAGTATCTGGATTTCGCCGCAGGCATTGGGGTACAGTCTCTGGGATACGGTAATCCGGAATATACGGAAGCGCTGAAGACCCAGGCGGATAAGCTGACCCATATTTCAAACCTGTATTATTCTGTTCCCATGATGGAAGCAGCGGAAAAGGCGCGCAGAGCCAGCGGTCTGGAAAAGGTGTTTTTTACCAACAGCGGTACGGAGGCTGTCGAAGGGGCGCTGAAGGTGGCAAGAAAATATTCTTATACGAAGTACGGGCCGGAAAGGTATGAGATCATCGCCATGAACCATTCTTTCCACGGACGGAGTATGGGAGCGCTGTCCGTTACCGGGAAGGAAGCTTACCGGACGCCCTTTGAACCGCTGGTAGGCGGCGTGCGTTTCGCGGACTACAATGATCTGGAGAGCGTGAAAGCGCAGATCACCGATAAAACCTGCGCGATTATTCTGGAAACCATACAGGGCGAGGGCGGCATCTATGTGGCTTCGGAAGAATTCCTGCGCGGCGTCAGGGCGATCTGCGATGAACATGATCTTCTGCTGATCCTGGATGAGATCCAGTGCGGTATGGGCCGTACGGGCTACATGTTCGCATGGCAGGAATACGGTGTGGAACCGGATGTGATGACTGTGGCGAAGGCCCTTGGATGCGGCGTCCCGGTGGGAGCGTTCGCGGTTGGAAAGAAAGCCGCGGAAACGTCGCTGGTTCCGGGGGACCACGGCACCACCTACGGAGGGAATCCCCTGGTATGCGCGGCGGTGAGCAAGGTGCTGGACATCTATGAGAAAGAGCATATTACGGAACACGTACAGAAGGTGGGGGCATACCTTACCCGGAAACTGGATGATCTGGTGGATAAGTACGATTTTCTTGCGGAGCGTCGTGGAAAAGGCATGATCCAGGGACTGGAAGTAACCGGCAGACCTGTGGGCGAGATCGTAAACCGTGCTCTGGAGCAGGGGCTGATTATCATCACAGCAGGGACGAATGTGCTGCGTTTTCTGCCGCCGCTGGTGATCACGGAAGCGGACGTGGATGAAATGGCGGAAAAACTGGAACGGTCTTTCTGACCGTGTGTATAAGAATCCGATCGTGGGGAGAAAATGTTCGTAAAAAGGAGGTTCTCTCTATGATCGGATTTTTTATCGCTTTACTTTCGGGGGCGCTGATGAGCCTGCAGGGAGTATTCAATACGGAGGTGACGAAACAGAGCAGCGTATGGGTGTCCGCCACATGGGTGCAGTTCAGCGCGCTTCTGGCGTGTCTGGCGATCTGGGCAATGTTTGACCGGGAAAGTCTGATGGCCATCGCTAAAGTGACGCCGAAATATATGCTTCTGGGAGGTGTCTTCGGAGCTTTTATCACATATACGGTGATCCAGAGTATGTCTGCCCTGGGGCCGGCCAGGGCGACCATGCTGATTGTGATCGCCCAGCTTACGGTTTCCTGGGCGGTAGAGCTTCTGGGTCTGTTCGGCCTGGATAAGGGAATGTTTTCCTGGCGGAAACTGATCGGGCTTCTGGTGGCAGTGGGCGGCGTTATATTATTTGAATGGGAAACCTAAGATAGCCCTTGTGTTTCCTGTCCAACTCCGTTACAATAAAAACTGGACACAGAAAGCTTTTCTTCGAAAGGAGAAAGGCATGAAAATAAAGTTTGGGAAAAATGTATTCTTTGGTATACTGACAGGCGCCGTGTGCGCGGCTCTTGCCGGATGCGGGATGTCTTTCTGCGGATTTTCGCTGCAGGATAAAGACGAGATGGTTTTTGCCTGTGAGGAATACGACAGTACACGGCCGGAGTTATCGGACGGTGATGCAGATGGAACCTTATCATCTCAGGAGCAGGATGAAGGGAATCTGTCTGGCGCAGGCACGGATACGCAGCCGGAAAAAGAAAGCCGGGCGGAGGAGCTGATAGATATTAATGCCGCCGGAGCGGAGGAGCTGATGACGCTGAACGGGATCGGAGAGACGCGGGCTGCTGCGATCATTGAATTCCGGGAACAGAACGGGCCTTTTGTCAGCATCGAGGAGATCATGTTGATCCCCGGTATCAAAGAAGGCATTTTTTCAAAGATACAGGATCAGATCGTAGTTCGTTGAGGTGAAAGATGGCACAGAAAGTATTGGTAGTGGATGATGAAAAATTAATTGTAAAAGGTATCCGGTTCAGCCTGGAGCAGGACGGGATGGAAGTAGACTGCGCATATGACGGGGAAGAGGCTCTGGAAATGGTGCGCGCAAAGGAGTATGACATTATTCTGCTGGATGTGATGCTTCCCAAGCTGACCGGTTTTGAGGTATGCCAGCAGATCAGGGAGTTCTCTAACGTTCCGGTGGTGATGCTGACGGCAAAAGGGGACGATATGGACAAGATATTAGGACTGGAGTACGGAGCGGATGATTATATTACAAAGCCGTTCAATATTCTGGAAGTGAAAGCCAGGATCAAGGCCATTATCCGCCGTACAAAGAAAAAAGCGCCGGAGAAGGAGGCAAACCGGGTGATAGAAAAAGGCGACCTGCATATGGACTGTGACAGCCGCCGTCTGACCATCGGAGGAAAGGAGATCAATCTGACTGCGAAGGAGTTTGATCTGCTGGAACTGATGGCTCTGAATCCGAACAAAGTCTACAGCCGGGATCATCTGCTCAACGCGGTATGGGGCTATGATTATCCGGGAGACGTGCGGACAGTGGACGTCCATATCCGGCGTCTGCGCGAGAAGATCGAGCAGAATCCCAGCGAACCCAAATATGTACATACGAAGTGGGGAGTAGGGTATTATTTCAATGCTTAAGATGAATGTGAGAAAATTTCTCCGGAGCCTGAACTTCAGGATCATGGTTTTTCTGATCCTGATCGGGATTATTCCGGCCCTGCTGGTGGCCGGCGGTTTTCTGGCCGCTTATGACCGGCTTTCTATAACCCAGCTGGGAAATGATGTGAGGAATCAGTGCCAGATTCTGGCAACTCAGCTCAGCAGCGCGAGTTATTTTGAAAATATGGACAATCAGACGCTGGAAGGTGAGATGACCCAGCTGGCGACGCTTTATGACGGCAGGATCATTATCATAGACCAGGATCTTAAGATTGTCGAAGATACTTATGATCTGGAGGACGGCAAGACTATCATAGCGGAAAGCGTGATCCGGTGTTTCCGCGGCGAGACAGTGGATTACAGACATGGGGGCCGGTTTATCGAACTGACAGTTCCGATTACCACCGGGGGAGAAGAAGACCAGACGATCATCGGAGTGATTCTGGTGACAGCGTCCACAGATACGCAGACCGCGAATCTGGAAACACTTCGTCAGTCTATGGAGACATGGCTGGCGGCTATTGGAATCTGTATACTGGCGCTGGCGATTCTTCTGTCCGGCTGGCTGGTTAAACCGCTCAGACATATGAATCAGTCCATCGGCGGGCTGGTGGAAGGCGCGCTGGCGGACGACCTGGATATCCATGACTGTACGGAGACAGAAAAGATTTCCGATACGTTCAATCTGATGCTGGCGAAACTGCGCCGCATCGAGGAGTCCCGCCAGGAATTTGTCTCCAACGTGTCCCACGAGCTGAAGACGCCGCTGGCGTCTATGAAAGTGCTGGCGGATTCTCTGCTGGTGCAGGAGGGAGCCCCGGTGGAACTCTATCAGGAGTTTATGAAAGATATCGCGGAGGAGATTGACCGGGAGAATACGATCATCTCCGATCTGCTGACGCTTGTGAAAATGGACCGGAAAGCTGCTGAGGTGAACGTGGCGGTTACGGATATCAATGAGTTTCTGGAACAGATTCTGAAGAGACTTCGTCCTATTGCCGAGAAGGAAAAAGTAGAGGTGGTTTTTGAGAGCAATCGGAGCGTGAGCGCGGAGATAGACGCTACAAAACTGTCTCTTGCCTTTACGAATCTGGTGGAAAATGCCATCAAATACAATAAAGAAAACGGATGGGTGAGGGTGACTCTGGATGCGGACCATAAATATTTTTATGTGAAAGTCAGCGACTCCGGAATCGGTATCCCCCAGGAATCGCTTGATAATATTTTCGAACGGTTTTATCGCTGTGATAAATCCCATTCCAGAGAGATCGGCGGCACAGGTCTGGGACTGGCCATTACCAAGAACGCGGTGGTCGCTCATGGGGGCGCCATCAAAGTGCAGAGCGTAGTGGGAGAAGGGACCACGTTTACCGTCAGGATTCCGCTCCGGTATATTGTATAGACAGAGGTGAAATGAATACATGAAAAAATGGACGCTGCTTCTCTTTGTGCTGAGTCTGATCTGTATGCTGACGGGATGTGCCGGCCAGAACGAGGAGGAAGAGGGAAGCGGTTATCAGATCTGGTATGTGGAGCAGGATGAGACAGGTCTGGATTATGAGAGAATCGAAGTGGCAGAGACAGATGCGGAAGGCATGACGGGAGCGTTTCTGGAACTGCTTAAGACTCCTCCTTCGGATGAAAACTTAAAGGCATCTCTTCCGGAAAGCGTCAAAGTGGAAGGATGGGAACTGGATCAGAATCAGCTTTATCTGGATCTGTCCATGGAATATCTGGAACTTCCCAAGATCTATGAAGTTTTATGCAGGGCCGCGGTCGTGAAAACCCTGTGTCAGGTGCCGGAGGTGGAATATGTGGGATTCCGGGTGGCAGACCAGCCGTTGATGAATTCGGATGGGAGCGCAGTGGGACTGATGACGGCGGATCAGTTTATTGAGACCGCAGGAGAACAGCCTGCCGCGTACCAGACCGCGGATCTGACGCTGTATTATGCCAACGAGACCGGAGACAAACTGGTTCCTCTTTATGTTACGATGGAGTATGACAGCAATATTACGCTGGAGAAACTGATTGTGGAGCAGCTGATTGCCGGGCCTCCTTTTGAAGGCGCATATCCGACCATACCCGCAGAGACCAAGCTGGTCAGCATCGCGGTAAGAGACGGCATCTGCTATGTGAATCTGGATAACGGTTTCCTGGAGAGCGGATACAATGTGGCGGAGAGCATACCCGTATATTCGATTGTAAATTCGCTGATAGAAAATACGACCTGTCAGAAAGTGCAGTTCAGCATCAACGGAGAGACCAATATGGTTTATCGGGAAGGCATCAGCTTCAACACGCCTTTTGAAATGAATGAGGACTTGATCGAATGAAACAACGGCCGATAGCGTGTCTGGCCCTGTTCGTGTTTCTGATTCTCAGTGTGATTCCTGCGGGGTTCTTTTATGAACCCCGGCAGGCGGCGGATAAGTGTGAGGCGCAGATTACCGGGCGGGTCGGACGCTATACAGAAAAAGAAGACGGTATGCAGCTGGAACTGCAGAACTGTGAAGTCCGGACCGGACAGACAGACTTCCGGGAGGACACATTATTGATATATCTGGATGGAACGGAGGTATATCCTCCGGGGACCAGTCTTTCCCTTTCGGGAACTCTTTATCCAACGGAAGAACCAACCAATCCGGGACAGTTTGACGCCAGGCTCTACTATCGGGGCCAGGGGATTTCCTATACAGTTTTTGCGGAGAAAGTATCTGTCATAGAGACGAAGGCGCTGCCGGTACAGACATGTTTGCTGTCAGTGAAAAGCCGCATCGGCAGTGTCTATCGGGCTGTGCTTTCGGAACGGGACAGCGGTCTGGTAAGCGCGATGGTATTGGGAGATAAGCAGGGGCTGGACACGGAAGTAAAAGAGTTTTATCAGAAAAACGGCATATCCCATCTGCTGGCTATTTCCGGACTTCATGTATCTCTGATCGGGATGGGAACCTATCGGATGCTGAAAAGACTGTGCGGCTCCTGCATCCTGGCCGGAATACCCACGTTTTTATTTCTCTGCGCGTATGGATGGATGACCGGAGGGTCCGTATCCGCTCTCAGGGCAGTGCTGATGTGCAGCCTGTCGGTCCTGGCGGACATGGCGGGCAGGACCTATGATATGCTGACGGCGATCGGTGCGGCCGCGTTGGTTCTGATGGCGACGGATCCGCTGAACGCCAGGCAGAGCGCCTTTCTGCTTTCCTTCGGAGCGGTGCTGGCGATCGCCTTGTTTCAGCCCCTCTGGAATCTGTACTGCCCAAAAATGACCGGTCCGGGGCAGTCGATGAGCGTCAGTCTGTCGGTGATGTTTCTGACGCTGCCGTTTCTGCTTCATTTTTTCTTTACTTATCCCCTTTATTCTACTTTTTTGAATCTGCTGGTGATCCCGCTTATGAGCGGATTGATGATCTGCGGTATTTTATGCGGCATTACGGGCCTTTTTTCGCTGAAGGCGGCAGGTATATTCGGGATTCCCTGTCATCTGATCCTGGAAATCTATGACCGCGCAGGCGGAGTCTGCCTGTCCCTGCCGGGATCGGTCCTGTCGGTGGGAGATCCGGGCAGTGGAAAGATACTGCTCTATTATACGGCGGCGGCCGCGGCAATCGGGCTGTTGTACAAAGAAAAAAGACGAAAGAAATACTGGATGAAAAAAGACCCGTTCCGGCCGAAGAAAACTCCTCTCGTTATCAGCCTGGCGGCTTTCGGGCTCTGCACGGCGCTGATGTGCGTGAGAATCAGAACCGGTCTGGAAATCACCATGCTGGATGTGGGGCAGGGAGATTCTTTCGTTATACAGAGCCCGGACGGGACTACGTTCCTGCTGGACGGAGGAAGCACCAGCGAGTCAGAAGTGGGAAATTACAGGATTCTACCGTTCCTGAAAGCGCGGGGAATCCGAAATGTGGACTATGTGATGATTTCCCACGCGGACCAGGATCATGTGAGCGGTCTGAAAGAGCTGGCGGAGGGAAGCGGGGTAGAAGGAGACGTTCGGATCGGCTGTGCCGTGCTGCCTGCGATCGCTGAGAAAGATGACAACTATCTGGAGCTGAAACAAGTTTTTCAGGAGGCCGGTATCCCGCTGCAGTATATGGGAGCAGGGGACCGTCTTTCGGGAGAAAAAGTTTCTCTGACCTGTCTCTGGCCGGAACGGACTCTGTCTTTGGACGACCGCAATGAACTGTCCATGGTGCTGCTGCTGGAATATGGAGAATTTCAGATGCTTTTTACCGGAGATATCGGAGAATATGCGGAGCGGCGTATTATCCGTACTGAGGCGCTCCGGGATGTGGAGATCTTGAAAGTGGCGCACCATGGTTCCCGGTACTCGTCTTGTGATGAGTTCCTGCAGTATATACGACCGGAAGCAGGACTGATCTCCTGCAGCGCCTCGAATACATACGGGCATCCGGGAGAAGAAACGCTTCATAGGCTGGCAGACGCAGGCTGCCGGGTGTTTATCACAAAAGATACCGGGGCAGTACGGATATGGACGGACGGGCGGACAGTAAGAATCCGGAATTATATAAACACCCGGAGAACAGACCCGTAAAAACTTTGATTGTTGGACGGCAATGGACATGATATAATGTGATAATCAAAGATATTTGGCTGCGAGGTATGAGACCAGATTATGAAAATGCTGATGGAAGATATCAAAAACAGACAGTTTAAAAGAGTGTATCTCCTGACCGGAGAGGAAATATATTTGCGCAATCAGTACCGGAAACGTCTCCGGGAGGCTTTGACCGATCCGGAGGATACAATGAATGTGTCGGTCTATGAGGGGAAAGGGATAAACCCGAAAGAGATCATTGATCTGGCGGAAACGATGCCGTTTTTTGCGGAACGCAGGGTGATTCTGATAGAGGACAGCGGATTTGTCAAGAACGCGTGCCCGGAGATGGCGGAGTATATCCCGGATATTCCGGAGAGCGCCTGTATCATCTTTTCTGAAACAGAAGTGGACAAGAGAGGAAAAGTCTACAAAGCGATCAAAAATACCGGTCGGGTGGTGGAGTTCAAGAGGCAGGATGAGCGGACGCTTGCCAGATGGGTACTGGGAATCTTAAAAAAAGAAGGGAAAAATATTACGGAAGAGACCATGCATGCCTTTTTGGGGCGTACCGGTTCCGATATGGAAAATATTGAACGGGAACTGGAAAAACTTCTTTGTTATACGCTGGGACGGGAAGTGATCACCACAAAGGATGTGGAGGAGATCTGTACGGAGCAGACGGAAAATCGTATTTTTGAAATGATACAGGCGATCACGGAGAAAAACCAGAAAAAGGCGCTTAATCTGTATGCGGATCTTCTGGAGATGAAAGAACCTCCCATGCGGATCCTGTTTTTGATTGCCAGACAGTTTAACCAGCTTCTGCAGCTGAAAAGTCTGTCCGCGCAGGGGATGGAAAAGGGAGAAATGGCGAAAAAAGCAGGAGTGCCGCCTTTTGCGCTGGGAAAATACCTGGCTCAATGCAGGAAGTTTACATCTCCGATACTGAAAAAAGCAGTGGAAGACTGTATAGAGACGGAGGAACTGGTGAAAACAGGGAGACTGGGAGACCAGATCGGCGTGGAACTCCTGATTATGAAATACAGCGGATAAACCAGTCCGGCGTGCTGTCGGCAGAGATAAAAGAGGATAAAAAAACGGCTGGCATGACGGTACCAGCCGTTTTTGTTCTATAGTCAGGATTAAGCCATCTCGTTTACGGCTTTCTGTAAACGGGAAATCTTTCTGGAAGTGGTGTTTTTGTGGTAAACGCCTTTGGAAGTTGCTTTGTTCATGGTAGAAACAGCAGCTTTCAGAGCAGCTTTTGCAGCTTCCTGATCTTTGGAATCGATAGCGGCGTATACTTTCTTCACCATCGTCTTCACTTCGGATTTGATCGCCTTATTCCGGGCAGTTCTGGTCTCGGTAACTAAGATTCTTTTCTTTGCGGATTTAATGTTAGCCAATTTGTGCACCTCCAATTATATACTCTCTAATTTTTATATCAATCACGTGCGTCATGAAAGCGAGACACGGTAAAGCTTTGCATGGAAACACACGAGTATATTCTAGACGAAAGGATTCCGGGTGTCAATACATAAATTCCATTTTTTTAGGGAAAATGTTAATAGTACAGGACAAAAGGAGAATGGGCACATGGAACGTTTTCGGATAAGGACAGATCTGGCGCTGGAAGCACGGGAGAGCTTTGAAGGAAGTGATACCGAGGTTCATGGCGTAGAGGTGGAGGAGGAGTATGATGAAAAAAGAGATATTCGCCTGACCAGGGTCCGGATACTGACCGAGAGGGGCGCGAAGGAGATGGGGAAACCCATAGGGACTTATCTGACTCTGGAAGCGCCGGGTATGGCTACCCCGGATGAAGACTACCACCGGGAAATCTCGGAGGTGCTGGCGAAATGCCTGCGGGAACTGATGGGAGAGGAAAAAGAGCGCTCGATCCTGGTGGCCGGTCTGGGAAACCGGGATGTGACGCCGGATGCTCTGGGGCCGGAAGCAGTCTCGAATCTTCTGATCACCCGGCATCTGATCCGGGAATATGGAAAACAGGTTATGGGTACGGAAAGAGTCAATCAGATAAGCGGGATCGTGCCGGGAGTGATGGCGCAGACCGGTATGGAGACATCGGAGATCATCCAAGGAATCGTGGCTCAGACAGAGCCGGATCTGCTGATCGTGGTAGATGCGCTGGCGGCAAGAAGTACCCGCAGGCTGAGCCGGACGATCCAACTGACGGATACCGGGATTCAGCCGGGATCCGGCGTGGGAAATCACCGCAGCAGCCTGACCAGAGAGAGTCTGGGGATTCCGGTGATTGCCATCGGGGTTCCTACGGTAGTGGAAGCGGCGGCGATCATATATGACGCGAGTGGAAATTGCGAACAGATGCCTCCGCATCTGAACGGGATGTTTGTAACACCGAAAAATATTGACGAGACGATTAAACAGTTAAGTTTTACGCTTTCGGAAGCCATGAATATGGCTTTTCAGACGGAAGTTCAGTCATAGAAAAAGGATCTCTTCCATATAATAAAATGGTGGGGATGCTTATATGAATGTTTGGGCGAAATTATTGAACCGGGCGCTCTGGTTTGTTTTTTTCTGTTTGGGATTTTATATTGTATTTGTGGGCGGACAAAGATTCTGGACAGCTGATATGGCCGTCATAATAAAAAACGGAGGGGATACAGTGAGGGATGCGTTTCTGGAGAACGTTGTCCGCTGCCTGTATCCCGGTATGTTTCTGGAGGAAGAACAGGAAGAAGCAGATACATGGTACGAATGGTACATAGAAATAGTGCTGGCGATGCATCCTTTATACCGTTTGCAGAACGGCGCGGTACCAATGGACGCTCTGGAGAGTACGGCTACTTACGAGATGCTGGTAACCGGAGGCGTTCATGACGAAAATGAGACGGATGAGAACGGCCAGGCTTACGATGTGGAAGCGCTGGCCGAGGCGGAAAACGAGCAGGCAGTGGAAGAGGAAGCGGTCAGACAGCAGGAAGAGCTGCAGCAGCAGGCCGAACTGGCCGCCCAGGAGACGGAGGCAGCCGCCGCAGAACCGGTGGCAGCGGGAACGATCTATAATCTGGAAGAACTGGCGGATTTTGACTTTTTGTTCAGTCATTTTTATACCATGGAAAGCAACACGACCGTGACGCCGGATCAGCTGAACGCGGAAAAACTGCTGGGGAAAGATATGAGCATCAATATGGATGCGGACGGCCCGCAGATCCTGATCTATCATACACATTCCCAGGAAGGATTTGTGGATTCTGTTCCGGGGGATAACAGCACCACGATCGTGGGAGTGGGCGAATATCTGGCGGAGCTTCTGCGGGAAAAGGGATATAATGTGATGCATGTGACCAGCGTTTATGATCTGGTGGATGGAAAGCTGGATCGAAATGAAGCGTACAGCAAAGCGGAAGACGAGATCAGCGCGATCCTGGCAGAGACGCCATCTATTCAGGCGGTGATTGATCTCCACCGGGACGGCGTGGCCGAGGGGACGCACCTGGTGACAGAGATCAACGGAAAGCCCACCGCCCGGCTGATGTTTTTCAACGGCCTGAGCATGAGCAAAAAGAACGGCCCGATTGATTATCTGTATAATCCTTATATAGAAGACAACCTGGCTCTGACTCTTCAGCTGAAACTGTTCTGCGAGCAGTATTATCCCGGCTTTACCAGGAACATATATCTGAAAAGTCTCCGCTACAATCTGCATCTGAGCGACAAGGCGCTGCTGATCGAGGCGGGCGCCCAGACCAATACGCTGCAGGAAATGCTGAATGCCATGGAACCGCTGGCAGATGTGCTTGATAAGGTTTTTAATCCGTGATATATTATTATGATGAGTAAGTGTATGATTGAACGGAGGAAAATGAATGGCGACAGTAGACCAGAGTAAGATCCGCAATTTTTGCATTGTTGCGCATATCGACCATGGGAAATCTACCCTGGCCGATCGGATTATTGAGAAAACCGGACTTCTGACCAGCCGGGAGATGCAGTCGCAGGTTCTGGACAATATGGATCTGGAGCGGGAGAGAGGCATCACCATCAAGGCGCAGGCAGTCCGTACTATATATAGGGCGAAGGATGGGGAAGAGTATATCTTCAACCTGATCGATACCCCCGGGCATGTGGACTTTAACTATGAAGTATCCAGGAGCCTGGCAGCCTGCGAAGGGGCGGTCCTGGTGGTAGATGCGGCCCAGGGTATCGAGGCGCAGACTCTTGCCAATGTGTATCTGGCGCTGGATCATGACCTGGAGGTCATGCCGGTGATCAACAAGATCGATCTGCCCAGCGCAGAACCGGAACGGGTTATCGAGGAGATCGAGGATGTGATCGGCATTGAGGCGCAGGACGCACCCCGGATCTCGGCAAAGACCGGGGAAAATGTGGACGAGGTGCTGGAGCAGATTATTAAGAAAATCCCGGCTCCCCAGGGAGATCCGGAGGCGCCGCTGCAGGCCCTGATCTTTGACTCTCTGTATGACTCTTACAAAGGGGTTATTATTTTCTGCCGGGTCAAGGAGGGCACCGTCCGCAAAGGGACGCCGATCCGCATGATGGCTACCGGCGCCGAAGCAGAAGTGGTGGAAGTCGGATATTTTGGCGCGGGCCAGTTTATTCCCTGTGATGAACTGAGCGCCGGTATGGTGGGATATATTACCGGAAGCATTAAAAATGTGAAGGATACGCGGGTGGGAGATACGGTGACGGACCGGTCCAATCCGTGCGCGGAACCTTTGCCGGGATATAAGAAAGTACAGTCGATGGTATACTGCGGTCTCTACCCGGCTGATGGAGCCAAATACCCGGATCTGCGCGACGCGCTGGAAAAACTGCAGCTCAACGACGCGGCGCTGCAGTTCGAGCCGGAGACTTCCGCTGCGCTGGGATTTGGCTTCCGCTGCGGTTTCCTGGGGCTTCTGCATCTGGAAATTATACAGGAACGTTTGGAACGGGAGTATAATCTGGATCTGGTGACGACAGCTCCAGGAGTTATCTACCGCGTGCACAAGACCAGCGGAGAGATGATTGAACTGACCAATCCGTCCAATCTTCCGGATCCATCGGAGATCGACTATATGGAAGAACCGGTAGTCAGCGCGGAGATCATGGTGACCACCGAATTTATCGGGCCGATTATGGAACTCTGCCAGGAACGGCGCGGTGTATACCTGGGGATGGAATATATCGAAGCGACCCGTGCGCTTTTAAAATATGACCTGCCGCTGAATGAAATCATTTATGATTTCTTCGACGCCCTGAAATCCAGATCCAGGGGTTATGCTTCCTTTGATTATGAATTTAAAGGCTATGTCCAGTCCAATCTGGTCAAGCTGGACATCCTGATTAATAAGGAGGAAGTGGACGCGCTCTCGTTTATTGTACATGGTGATTCCGCGTACGAGAGGGGGCGGAAGATGTGCGAGAAACTGAAAGAAGAAATTCCGCGTCATCTGTTCGAGATCCCAATTCAGGCCGCGGTGGGCGGGAAGATCATAGCCCGCGAGACCGTGAAAGCCATGCGCAAGGATGTGCTTGCGAAATGTTACGGCGGCGATATTACGCGGAAACGGAAACTTCTGGAAAAGCAGAAAGAAGGAAAGAAACGTATGCGTCAGATCGGCAACGTGGAAATTCCGCAGAAGGCTTTTATGAGCGTACTGAAGCTGGACGATAAATAAAAGGACAGGCGAAATACAGGCCTGCTCCGTACCTGATGGTCGGGGCAGGCTTATTTTCTGCCTCTTCTTGCGCACTTTCTCCAAATGCTTTATACTTCTTTATATGAAAAGAGAACTGGAAATATACGTTCACATTCCCTTTTGCGCAAAGAAATGTGATTACTGTGATTTTTTATCTGCACCGGCAGGAGAAGACGTGCAGAGCGCATATGTGGAACAGCTGCTCCGGGAAACAGAGGGGGCGTCCGCGCTTGCCGAGGCGTATGAAGCATCCACGGTCTTTATCGGAGGCGGTACGCCGAGTATTCTGCCGGCACGCCAGATACCGCGGATCTTGGGAAAAATCCGGGAGATTTTTCCCCTGCGGAAAGACACGGAGATCACCATAGAAGCCAATCCGGGTACGATGGACGCGGAAAAGCTGCATGCCTGGAGAGAGGCGGGCGTAAACCGTCTGAGTATCGGCCTGCAGTCGGCGGACAACCGGGAACTGCGGCTGCTGGGCAGGATCCATACCTGGGAAGAATTTCTGGATAATTTCCGCCTTGCACGGGAAGCGGGGTTCCGGAACATAAACGTGGATCTCATGTCCGCCCTTCCCGGACAGACCTGCGGGGGCTGGATCAATACTCTGGAAAAGGTACTGGAACTGCATCCGGAGCATATTTCGGCATACAGTCTGATCATAGAGGAGGGGACGCCTTTTTACAGCCGTTATGAGGAACATCCGGAGCTTCTGCCCGCAGAAGACGCGGACCGCCGGATGTATGAGGATACGCGCAGGATTCTCCATGAACATGGATATGAGCGGTATGAGATATCCAATTACGCCAGACCCGGATATGAGTGCAGGCACAATCTGGGGTACTGGAGCCGGACGGAATACAAGGGATTCGGCCTGGGAGCGGCCTCGCTGCTCGGGAGAGTACGGACGGCGAACCAGAGTGATCTGAAAGAATATCTGGCGGGGAATTATGCCGGAGAGCGGGAGGAACTGTCAGAACAGGCGGTCCGCGAGGAGTATTTTTTCCTGGGACTGCGCAAGATGGAGGGCGTGGATCCGGAACCGTACAGGGCCCATTACAGAGAATTGCTGGACAGGCTGCAGGAGCAGCATCTGATAGAAGAAAAAAATGGCAGGATATGCCTGACGAACCGGGGAATCGATGTGAGCAATTATGTGCTGGCACAGTTCCTGGATGATTGAGAACCAAAGGAAAGAGGAGAACAAATGCAGGAAGAATTGCTTTTTTTGGAGGAACAGAAAGTAGATAATAATCTGATCAGGAAGGTAGAAGATTTCCGGAAAGAATATATGGTTTCGGAGAATGCAAAAGAGCGCGTGACAAAGCCTTCTATTCCGTTTTATGGGAAAGAGATTCTGGAGATGGCGATCGCGGCGCTGCTGCAGGGATCCAATCTGCTGCTGTCCGGGGCAAAGGCGACAGGAAAGAATATTCTGGCGGAAAATCTGGCGTGGATGTTTGGGAGGCCATCCTATAACATCTCTTTTAATGTGAATACGGACAGCAGTTCCCTGATCGGGACAGATACATTCCGGAATAATGAGGTGCAGCTGCGGAAAGGAAGCGTCTATCGCTGCGCGGAAGAAGGCGGATTCGGAATATTCGACGAGATCAATATGGCAAAGAACGACGCGGCAAGTGTGCTGCACGCGACTCTGGATCACCGCAGGATGATCGACGTGCCGGGGTATGAGAGGATCGGGCTGCACCCGGCGGCCCGGTTCATCGGTACTATGAATTACGGATATGCAGGGACAAAGGAACTGAATGAAGCGCTGGTGTCCAGATTCCTGGTCATTGACATGCCGGCTTTGTCGGAAGAAAATCTGGTGCGTATCATCCGCCACGATTATCCGGATATCAGCCAGGAGGCTCTGCAGGCGTTTGCGGGGCTGTTCCTGGATCTGCAGCTGAAAGCGCAGAACAGCGAGATCTCTACGAAAGCGGTAGATTTAAGAGGTATTCTGTCAGCGCTCGGAACGGTGCGGATCGGGCTCAAACCCTGGCAGGCCGCTCAGATGGGAGTGACCAATAAAGCGTTTGATATTTTTGAAAGAGAGATTGTAGCGGATATGGTGATGACACGGATTCCGGAAGAATGGACGAAGGAGCAGGTGTTTGGATGAGCAGGACGGATGAGACCTACGCAGAAGAGGAATACCGGTATGAGCTGGAGAACCGGATGCGGAATCTGCTCTGGACAGTGAGCGGGGATTATGAGCTGGATGTCCTGCCGGATGTAGAATCATTTCGTGACTCCAAATATATTTCTCTGTATGACGCGGTGAAGCAGGGAGCTTTTGCGCGATTTTTCTCCAAGGATGATTTCGGTATGTATCTGGTGAAAAAGCTGTACCTGGGCGCGGAGGAAGCTCCGCTCGCCGCGCTGGCGCAGATGTGCGTGGATCAGGCGGTGGCGGATAAGATCACGGCGGAGCGCAAAGGAGTCGTTTCTCTCAGACGGAAAGCGTTTGAAGCAATCCTGGACCGGGATTTTGACAAGCTGGCACGTATGAAAATGGTAGGGCGCGTGAAGATCGCCATGCTGCAGGAAGGAATCGACGGCTCCTATGTGGCGGAGAAGCGCGTCCGGGAGCAGGTGGATGAACTGCTGTCTGTCAAAGATGCGGCAGATACGATGGATGTAATCCGGAAAGTAGACGCTTTTTACAACCGGCTGGTGGATCCGGAGTTTGAAAAAGAACATGGTACGCTGGAACAGGTACTGGCTGTCAGCGCGGAAGATCTGAGAAAGTTTAACTGGCAGGATTTTCTCAATGAGGACGCCCTGGAAGCCGCGGCGCAGGTCATGAATCAGGCCGAGAATGCCGTACATACAGACGAGGACGAGACAGAGCGGCGGAAGGCGGGCAAGATCCTGATTACCGAAGAAGCCGCTCAGAAAATGTACAGTTATATCGAGCTGAACTATGGACGCTCTTATCTGAGCGACGCGGAGCAGCAGCGCCTGAACCGGAGGATCTGCAGGGGCGTCCATGCGGACTGTAAGTTATATTTTACAGACGGGATTCTGCACGATTATGTAAAGGAGAACAGCGCCTATGTGATCGCGGGCCGGGTCATGGAGGCGAACAAGAGATTTTACCGTCAGAACCAGAGGGTGGCAAGACATAATATAGAAGCGCTGGGCAATATCCTGAGACGTTCTCTTCAGGCCCGGAGTGAGGAAGAGCGCACAGAGGCGGCCTACGGCGCCATCATCCCCAGAAAGCTCTGGAAAGCGGGCCGTACGGAGGATGTGCGCCTGTTTCAGCGAACCATGAAGAAACTGAATACAGATTTTGTGGTGGACGTGCTCATGGACGCCAGCGGTTCCCAGCGGAACCGGCAGCACCTGATCGCCCTGCAGGGATATATTCTTTCGTCGGCGCTGTCCAGGGCGGGTATTCCTCACCGGGTCATGGGTTTTTGTACGTTCTGGGATTATACGGTCCTGCACCGTTTCCGGGAATATGATGAAGGGAGAGAAGCGGACTGGCGGCTGATGGAGTTCTATTCCTCTTCCAATAACCGGGACGGACTGGCGCTGCGGGCCGCGGCAGACGGGCTGAAAGACCGTCAGGAAGAAAATAAGATTTTGATCGTGCTCAGCGACGGCAGGCCCAATGATCTGGTGGTCAACCGTCCCAACACCAGGAACCCGGCAGTCTATACCGGTGAATATGCGGTCAAGGATACTGCGTCGGAAGTGCGCAGGATCCGCGGTCAGGGCATCTCCGTACTGGGCGTGTTCGCGGGAGAAGAACAGGATCTTATGGCAGAGAGACGTATATTTGGAAAAGATTTTGCTTATATCCGGGATATTTCCACGTTTGCCCATGTGGTGGGGAGATATCTGAAAAAACAGGTGGACGAGATGGATTAAAGGAGGAAAGTTCATGAAGAAAGAGTATGAAGTGGTACATGAGATTTTCAATGAGTGCGCGAACAACCAGATGCGGGATGTGTTCTTTGAAGAGGCGCAGATCGACGATCTGGAAGAATATGTGCGTTCCAGGCATAAGGACAAAGATGTGGAACTGAACCGGGAGGACCTGGAAGACGGAACGGTGATCTTTCACGTGAATGCCGGCGGGCTTTCCCAGCGTTATACCTTCTCAGAGATTTAAAAAAGGCTCTCACTTTCGTGAGAACCTTAAAGTTTCGAGGGAGTGGGGGCTTATGGGAGAGCCCCCAAGTGTTATGAATGAAATACGGATATGTCTTCCTTACAGTCATTATATTATCAAGTAAATATGTCTAAAATATGTCACTCGTCTAAAAGAATTCTAAAATAAATAAAGAAACCCTGAAAGAAAACAAAAGAGAATGTATGAGAGCTTAAAAATGCGGCAGTGTCATATACTGTATCAGAAGACTGCGCGGGGATGGGGTAAAGATGGGATGGAGCCGCAGATACGGAAACTGGATAGGGGCGGCATGTCTTGTGCTGCTGGCAGCCGGAGCTCTGTCCGGAACAGAAGAAGAGCCGGGGCCGGTACTCCCTGCCGGTACCTCTTCCGCGGAAATGACAGAGGCTTGGGAATCAGAGAAAAAGAAAATTGCCCTGACCTTTGATGACGGGCCGCATCCGGTCTATACGGAGCAGGTGCTGCAGGTACTGGATCAGGGGAATATTCCGGCGACCTTTTTTCTGCTCGGACAGAATATAGAGGAACATCAGGATCTGGTGAAAGAGATTGACGCAAAAGGGCATCTGATCGGAAACCATACATACCATCATGTACAGGTTACCAGTCTGCCCCTGGATCAGGCATGTGAAGAAATCCAAAAGACCAGCGACCTGATCGAGAGCCTGACCGGGAAAGGAACCGAATACGTGCGCCCGCCGTTCGGGACATGGAGCGAAGGACTGGAAGACTGCCTGAATCTGATCCCTGTTATGTGGACCATAGATACGCTGGACTGGACTACGGAGAATGTGGATGAGATCGTATGCCGCGTGACAGAGCAGGCGGAAGAAAACGGGATTATTCTCATGCATGACGGTTATGAGAGCACTGTTCAGGCGCTGGAGAGATTCATTCCCCTTCTGGAGGCGGAGGGCTATGAATTTGTGACGGTGGATCAGGTTATTATGGACTGAAAGAGATGAAAAATGCAGGGATTCGTGATAAGATGTAAAAAACAGAAGGGATCGGAAAACAGATATGGATTTGTTTGATTATATGAGAAGCAATACGATGAAATCGGAATCGCCGCTGGCGTCCCGCATGCGTCCCACGAGGCTGGAAGAGATCGTGGGGCAGCAGCATATTCTGGGAAAGGACAAGCTGCTATACCGGGCGATCCGGGCGGACAAGCTGCGTTCCGTGATTTTTTACGGACCGCCCGGGACGGGGAAAACGACGATCGCGAAAGTCATCGCCCATACTACCAGCGCGGAGTTTACCCAGATCAACGCCACTGTGGCAGGAAAAAAAGATATGGAAGAAGTGGTGCGCCAGGCGAAGGACGCTCTGGGAATGTACGGGCGGCGGACGATTCTCTTTGTGGATGAGATACACCGGTTCAATAAGAGCCAGCAGGATTATCTGCTGCCTTTTGTGGAAGACGGCACTCTGATTCTGATCGGGGCCACCACGGAAAATCCTTATTTTGAAGTGAACGGGGCGCTGATCTCCAGATCGATTATTTTCGAATTGAAGGCATTGGAAAAGGAAGATATCAAGACCCTGCTCCGGCGTGCCCTGACTGATGTGGAGAAGGGGATGGGAGCCTATGATGCGGCAGCGGATGAAGAAGCGCTGGATTTTCTGGCGGATATGGCAGGAGGAGATGCGAGAAACGCGCTGAATGCCCTGGAACTGGGGATCCTGACCACGGACCGGGCAGAGGACGGGAAGATCCATATCACCCTGGATGTGGCGGCTGAATGTATTCAGAAAAAAGTCGTCCGTTATGATAAAGAAGGAGACAACCATTACGATACTATTTCTGCTTTTATCAAGAGCATGCGCGGATCGGATCCGGACGCGGCGGTCTTTTATCTGGCGAAAATGCTCTACGCGGGAGAAGATATCAAATTTATTGCCCGAAGGATCATGATCTGCGCATCCGAAGATGTGGGAAACGCGGATCCGCAGGCATTATGTGTGGCGGTGGCCGCTGTCCAGGCAGTGGAAAGGGTAGGGATGCCGGAAGCTCAGATTATCCTGTCTCAGGCGGTGTGTTATGTGGCGGCGGCTCCAAAGAGCAACGCGGCGTGCAACGCAGTATTTGACGCCATGGAAACGGTAAAGACGACCACCACAACCGTGCCCGTACATCTGCAGGATAAACATTATGGAGGGGCGGAAAAGCTTGGACATGGAATCGGGTACAAGTATGCCCATGATTATCCGGAACATTATGTACAGCAGCAGTATCTGCCGGATGAGATCAGGGGAAGCCGCTTCTACTATCCCACGCAGATGGGAGAGGAGAAGCGGATCTCAGAATGGCTCTCCCATCTGCATGGACGGGAAATGGAGTAAATCACACAGTTACGATCCAGGTGTTGTATCCCAGTCGTTTCAGTTCCTGTTCCAGCGCCACCGCGTTTTGAAGATTATAGAAGGCTCCGACCTGAACCCGGTATAATGGTCGCTGTCCGCCGGGATTCTGCGCAGAGCCGTTTTCTGTTTCTCCGGAAGACGCGTTCAGAGTTTCCATGATACCGTCGGCGATAGCCTGGGCGGTTTCCCGGAAACGGGCGTCAAAAAGCTGGTTGTCTTTTTCGCTGTTCAGAAATCCTACTTCCACCAGCAGGGCGGGCATCTGTGTCCGGCGGAGCACAGCCAGATTCGGACGGGTTTCCACGTTGATGTTTCGGTATCCGACCTCTTCCAGCCGGCGGTTGATATTCTCCGCCATGGGAACTTTGATGCCGCTGCGGTCGTAGATCAATGTCTGAACCCCATTATATTGTCCCGGATAGGGAGAGCTGTTCCGATGAATAGAAATAAACAGATCGGCGTTTCCGTCGTTGGCGAACTGCGCTTTTTGCTGCACAGTCTGATTGGTGTTTCCGGTTCGTGTGTATTCCACATCATATCCGTTTCTGGACAGGATATCGCCGACGGCAAGAGCCATATCCAGATTATCGTCGCTTTCTCTCCGACCATTGTAGACAGCTCCGGGATCGCCGATGCCGTCATGTCCGGCATCGATCACTATTTTTTCTGCCATAGAATATCCCCATACCTTTTTTAAACAATATATGCGGAACGGCTTTGCATTGTGAAGTGGAACTGGATTTTTCCTGCAAGATAGAGTATGATGGAAAAGGCTTACGAGAGGAGAGTGTTTTGATGACAAACACGAGAGACAGAAAAAGGAAGGGGATCCTGCTTACACTGCTGGGAGGAACGCTGTGGGGACTCTGCGGGAGCTGCGGACAATTTCTGATGCAGTATAAGTCGGTGACTTCTGACTGGCTGGTGCCATGGCGCCTTACTCTGGCAGGAAGCGTGATCCTGCTCTTCCTGGCGGTTACCCGGAAGACGCAGGTACTGGAGGTCTGGAAAGAACCCAGAGGGAGAAGGGACATTCTGATTTTTTCGATTTTCGGAATGATGCTCTGCCAGTATTCCTATTTTACCACGATCCAGTATTCCAACGCGGGGACGGCGACAGTGCTCCAGTATACCGGACCGGCCATGATACTGGTTTTTCTTTGCCTGAAAAACCGGAGGATGCCGAAAGCATACGAACTGGCGGCTTTGTTCTGCTCCATGGCAGGAACCTTCGTACTGGCAACTCATGGAAATCCGGCGGAACTGGCGATCCCGGCGCAGGCGCTGTTCTGGGGACTGGCGGCGGCAGTTACCGTCGTGATCTATAATCTTCAGCCGGCGTGGCTGATGAGCAGGTATTCTACGCTGCTTACGCTGGGATGGGGGATGCTGATCGGAGGGATTGTGCTGATGCTGCTGCGCCGTCCCTGGAGGATACATCCGGTGATGGATGGAGAGACCCTGCTTGCCATGTGCTTTATCGTCCTTTTCGGGACTGTCTGCGGGTTTTATTTCTATTTATCGGGAGTGAAGCTGGTGGGAGCGGGAAACGCCAGCGTGTTATCCTGTGTAGAACCGGTGGCGGCTACAGTTATGTCGGTAGTGTGGCTTAAAGTGGTATTTCAGCCGGTGGATTTGATGGGATTTGCCCTGGTATTGTCTGCTGTGCTGATTATTTCAGTAAACCAGGCAAGAGAAGAGCGGCTGATGATGCCGGAAATAGAAAGGAGGAACACAGATGGATGAACAAATAAAATTTCGGACAGCGTTAGCTGCTTTGAAAGCGGCGGCCGAGACGAAGGACCGAAAGCTGTCGGTACAGGAAGTTCAGGATGCCCTTTCCGGTATGGATCTGGATGAAACACAGTATCAGATGGTGTACGCATATTTGGCGGGAAAAGGGATCCATGTGGAAGGGGCGGTGCTTCCGGAGGTGGAAAAGCCTCCGTATACCGACGGGGAACAGGAATTTTTGAAGCAGTACCGGAAGGATCTGAAGAGACTAAAGAAACAGCCCGCAGACCGTTTGACGGATCTCTATGCCAGGGCGGCTGACGGAGAAGCGGAGGCAAAGCGGCTTCTGACAGAACACTACATGGATTATGTGTTGGAACTTGCAGAGGACTATGCACATGGAAGTCTTCCTATACAGGACCTGGTACAGGAAGGCAGTCTGGGACTGATGGTAGGTATTGATACCCTGGGATTGATGGATGAGGCGCTTACGGTGGAAGCGCATCTGGAGCATGAGATACGCAGAGCTCTGCAGGAGGCGATTCGGGAACAGGAGGACGCCCGGGACACCGGTGCGCAGATCACAGAGAAGCTGAATAAGCTGGCGGACTCCGTTACGAAACTGACCGAGGATCTGGGAAGAGAAGTGACGCCGGACGAGCTTTCCATGTATTTGGATATGCCGTTAGAAGAGATTGAAGATCTGCTCCGGATCGCGGGAGAGACGATTGAGACGGCGGAAAAGAACGAAGATTGAGCATTTTATGCATAGGTACAGAGTGTGTTATTCATTTTTGTTGGATAAAATGTGAAAACGAAAAAAGAAAAAATGCAATAGTTAGAAAAAATACACAAAAAAGGTTGACTTATTTGAAATGGTGAGGTATTATAGTGGTACAAAATCAACTGGTCATGACAACATGACATCCTAACCACTGGTAATACCACAACTTAGAGGGAGGAGCTATGCTCGAGGAAAAATTACCAAAGTACTATCTTTTAAAAAGAGATATTGTCAACAAAATTGAGTTAGGAGAATATCAGGAAGGAAGCCTGATCGAAAGTGAACGTGAGCTGATGGAAAAATATCAGTTCAGCCGTATTACTGTCAGAAAAGCCATTGACGAGTTGGTGAACGAAGGTTATCTGTATCGGATTCAGGGGAAAGGCACTTATGTGAAGGGTGAAACGGAGAGCCAGAATCTTTTCTGCCTTAACAGTTGTACGGAGGATGTGAAACGTCTTGGCCGGACGCCTTCCAAAAAGACTATGAAAGCAGACCGTTTTCCCGCAGATGCAAAGCGCGCAAAGCATCTGAATATTCCCATAGGAGACATTGTGCACATGTTCGGCCGTGTGACCTATGCGGACCAGGAACCATTGAACTATACGGTGACCTATTTGCCGGAAAAAGTTTTTCCGGGCCTGGAACAGTATGATCTGGAGAAGAGGTCCTTATATGACATCATTGAGAAAGATTATAATGTTCGCATTACTAAGGCCAGAAGAACGATAGAAGCAGTTCTTCCGGACTCGGTTATAGCTGGTTACCTGCAGATCAGTGCGAATATGCCGGTGATCCTGTTCAATTGCATCACCTATGGAATTGTCAACGGAAAGGAGATCCCGATCGAGACATTCCGGTGCTATTACCGGACGGATCACTATAAGTTTTACATTGATCAGGTAAACCAGCCTCATATTTAAAAGGAGGATGGGTATCATTATGAAAAGAAAGTTAATGGCGCTCGTTTTGGCCTGCGTTATGATTGCGGCAACCATGGCAGGCTGCGGAAGCGGGGGAAATGAATCGGCTGCAGAACCTTCGGGGGATGAAGGTGCGGAGACGGCTGCCGAGGGCGGCAATACGGCCGGAAATGATTTTAAAGTGGCGTTTGTATGCAGTGAGGCAGGACAGAATGACAGCGGATATAATAAATCTGCATGCGACACGCTTGAGAAAGTTGCTTCTGAGCTTGGCATCGAATATAATATTGTCGAACCGACAAATGGAGTTGCTCAGGCGCTGGAGACACTGGCAGCCGACGGGTACAATCTGATTTTCAGCCTGGAGTATGATTTTGAGGCGCTGGTCAACGGAGTAGGCGGCGGAACCGCCCTGGCAGAGCAGTATCCGGATACATGGTTTGTCGTCTTCAATGACAATCCGAATGTGAATGAAGATGGTTCTGTGAAATATAATAATGTTATTTCTGTTCTTTTCGATGTACACGAGGCATCCTATCTGGCCGGTTATGCATATGTGCTGGTAAATGAAAATCAGGAACAGTTATTTGGTGACGAATATAATCTGACTCCGCTGGATACGGCCAGGGCTGCAGGATTTGTAGGGGGGACGAATTCGAACGGAATTCTGGTCTACTCTTATGGATTCATTGAGGGTATCGAGAAGGCGGCTTCCGAATTGGACGTGACCTATGATTATTATGCAAAATATGACGCCGGCTTTACAGATTCAGCAACCGGAAGTACGGTAGCAGGAACTTATTATGACAACGGTGCAAATATCGTCTTTGCTGATTGCGGCACTGTGGGTGATGGAATTACTTCCAAAGCAAACGAAGAAGGACGTTTGGCGATTCAGGTGGATGCAGACCTTGACAGTACGCAGCCGGGTTATATTTTAACAAGTGTGCTGAAAACCACAGGTGTTCCGGTAGAAACGATTACTCGTGCATATGCAGATGGCACAATTGGTGAAATGGATAACCTGCAGAGCTACGATCTGGAATCCGGAGCTACCGGAATTACGGATATGAGCGTTATTGGCGAGCATGTACAGGATGCAGATCTCTGGAATGAGATTCTCCAGAAAGTGAATGATGTGGCAGATCAGATTAAGAGCGGCGAGATTGTGGTTACCAATGCACAGAATGGAGAGAGTCTGGATACCTCTGCCATCACACATGTAAATATTAAATAATGATTATAATTGAAACTGTACAGGAAAAGAATGAAGGAAGCTAAGGAGCGAGACGGGCATGAATAAAATAAGGGCACACAGTGTTTCTATGTTTACTCTGGGTGTAAAAGATGTGGATCGGTCAGTGCGGTTTTACGAGGCTTTGGGCTGGGAGTGTTCTCCGGATTCGGACCCGAAGATGTGCACATTTATCATCACAGATAATATTGCCATGGGGCTGGTAGAGTATGATTTCCTGGCGAAGGATGCATTGCTTCCCGTTGAACCGCAGCGGACCTATAACGGATTTACTATGGCCATTAATGGAGCCAGTGCGGAGGAAGTAGACGAAATCTTTCAGCTGGCAATGGAGGCGGGCGGAACCTGTCAGCAGAAGCCGCAATGGAAAGACTGGGGAGGCTACGACGGGTATTCTGGGTATTTCCTGGATCCTGACGGCTATGTGTGGGAAGTGGCATATGCTCCCTTCCTGCGGCTGGATGAGACCAGACGGCTTCTGCCCAGAAGGAAGACCGAGGATGCAGCGGCTCATAACGATTGATTAACAATTCCTGTCAAATAAAAGCATTATGAACCCAAACAAGGGGGAAAGATCACGGAGGGACTGTTCAGGACCGGGAAGAAAGCCCGTCAATGTACAGTCCCTCCGGCTTAAGGGGAACATGATATGAACAGTATGATACAGACGATTGATTTAACAAAAAGGTTCGGTGATTTTACTGCCAATGACCATATCAGCCTGTCTGTTGCGCCACAGGAGATCAAGTGTATCGTAGGGGAAAATGGAGCAGGGAAAACAACCCTGATGAATATGCTCTACGGTCTTCTGGAGCCCACAGAGGGAAAAATACTGATCGATGGGAAAGAGGTAAAATTAAAAAGTCCGATAGATGCCATTGCGCATGGAATTGGTATGGTGCACCAGCACTTTAAACTGGTTCCCAGCCTGACCGTTTATGAGAACATTATGCTGGGAATCGAGGAAGTAAAGGGAAAAGGGTTTTTGATCGATAAGAAGAAGGAAATCGAGAAAGTCCGTCAACTGATTGAAACCTATCATTTTGAACTGGATCCTATGGATAAAATAGAGGATATTTCCGTGGGAAGCCGCCAGCGGGTGGAGATACTGAAGATGCTGTATCGGAATGTGGATATTCTCATTCTGGATGAGCCGACGGCAGTGCTTACCCCGCAGGAGGCAGATGAACTGATACTTAGTCTGAAGGATCTGAAAAAGCAGGGGAAGACGATCATTGTTATCACCCATAAGCTCAGGGAAGTTATGGAAGTGTCCGACAGCGTGACAGTCATCAAGCAGGGAAAGGTCATCGGCCATACAAAAACTGCCGACACCAATGAGCAGGAACTGGCGCAGATGATGGTAGGAAGAGACGTTGTGATGACCGTAGAAAATGAAAGAGCGGCGGTCGGGGACGGCCAGGTGGTTTACAAAGCAGAGAATATTACAACAACGAACGCCTACGGAAAAGAGTGCGTACAGAATGTTTCTTTTGAAGTCCACAGCGGTGAGATACTGGGGATCGCGGGCGTTGAGGGAAACGGACAGAGTGAACTTACAAAGATTATCAGCGGTCTTATGGAAACTACCAGAGGCAAAATCACTTTTTACGGGAAAGACATTACAAACTGGTGGCCCAAACAGTTGAGAGAAGAAGGAATCGGGATGATTCCGGAAGACCGATTTGCACAGGGCCTGTGCGGAACCATGAGTATAGGAGACAATTGTATCGCCGGATATCATGGCAGACAGGATGTGTGTAAAAAAGGAATCCTGAACAGGAAAAAGATCAACGAAAAGCGTGACAAAGAAGTCAGAGAGTTTGATATCCGTGTGGGTGACATTGATGGGAATGTGGCAGCTCTTTCCGGAGGTAATGCGCAGAAAATCATTGTTGCAAGGGAACTGGATGCGGAACCGAAATTATTGATTGCCTGCCAGCCAACCAGAGGCATCGATATCGGATCAGTGGAATTTATTCATAAACAGCTTTTGAAATATCGGAATGAAGGACATGCTGTGATTCTGATTTCCAGTGAATTGTCGGAGATCATGAGCTTGTCGGATCGGGTGATCGTTATGTATAAAGGGGAAATTTCCGGCGAAATCGATCCGAAATCGGTGGACATGATGAGAGTCGGACTTTTGATGGCTGGAATTCAGCAAGGACAGGAGGTGCAGGGATGACGGACAAGAAAATAAATAATTTGGTCAGAAGTATATTAAACTGCCTGGTTCCTGTGTTCTTGGCGTTTTTAGTGGGAGCTGTGGTAATCCTCATCATCGGTGAAAATCCGTTGGAAGCTTATAGTGTTTTGCTGAAAAGATCCTTTTTCACCAGCGTCGGTTTACAGAATACGCTTCATTATGCAGGACCGTTGATTTTGGCTGGACTCGCGATTGCGATTACTTTTAAAGCAAATATTTATAATATGGGAGTGGAAGGCTCCCTGGTGCTCGGGGGCTTTTTCGCCGGCATTGTGGGCGCAAATCTGACAGGACTGCCTTCTATACCGACAAAACTTATCTGCTTTCTTGTTGCCATTCTCTGCGGCGTAGCGTTCGCTATGATCGCGGCGGTGTTAAAAGTAAAATTCCGGGCGGACGAGATGGTAGTGACCATGATGATGAACTACGCGCTGAGCAAAGTTCTGGAATATCTGGCGACGACGGTCTTCCGGGATACGGGAGCAGGCTATGTGTGTACGCCTACCGTCAGCGAACAGGCGATGTTCGTGCGTATTTTTGGGAAATCCCGTCTAACGGTGTTCTTCTTCCTGGTCCTTGTGATTTTGGCAATCATGTATATTGTGATGAAAAAATCCAAGCTTGGATACGAGATTACCGCGATAGGAAAGAATTTTGAATTTGCCGAAGCCACAGGCATGAATGTGGGAAAGAAAATTTTCCTGATCATGGCGATATCGGGTGCGCTGGCCGGCATTGCAGGCGCCGGATGGATGCTGGAGGATCAGTACCACTATACGCTGACCTTTTCAAGCAATCCTGGCCTGGGATGGGACGGTATGCTGATTGCTCTGATGGGAGGGCATGATCCGATCGGAATATTGATCGCGGCGATCTTTTATGCCGGACTGAAAACGGGAGCCGACAGCATCAATATGTATACCAGCGTTCCTAAAGAAATCGTTGCACTGATACAAGGACTGATCGTTTTGTTCCTGGCTGTAAAATTTTTCAATGAAAGATTTCAGCTGGTTCACCGGTTCAGAAAGGCAAAGGAGGCTTAGAATATGCAGTTACTAACAAGTATTCTTTATGATTGTATCTATCACAGCACACCGATCATCCTTTGCGTACTGGGAGGTATGTTTGCCTATAAAGCGAATGTGTTGAATATTGCATTGGAAGGCATGATGCTGAACGGAGCATTTGTCTCTGTCATCACGTACTTCTATACCGGAAATATGGCATTGGCGATCATTCTGGCACTGGTAACTACGCTGTTATATGGTCTGGTGTTTTCGTTCCTTGGAGTTACCATGAATGGTAATGTCATCATAATAGGTTTGGCAATCAATATGATCGCTCCGGCAGTGGCTGGTTTTGCCCTTGTTATGATGGGATCCTCCAATATCATACTTCAGGGATTTGATTTAAACGCGTTAAAGATCAATATCCCGTTGATTGAAGACATCCCGTTTATCGGAAGTATCATAAGCGGCCATCCGCTGACCACATATTTAAGCTTTTTGCTGATTTTCCTGATGTATATACTCATGTACCATACGAAATTCGGCATCTATGTGAGAGTGGTCGGTGAAAGTGAGGAAGCGGCAAAAGCCATAGGGCTTCATACAAATTTTTATAAGTATGTAGCAATTCTGATTGGAGCAGCGGGATGTGCGCTGGGAGGCATGAATCTGTCACTGGAGCGTCTCGGCCTGTTTACCAACGATATGACGGCCGCGCGAGGTTTTATAGCAATCGCGGCGATCTATTGCGGACAGGGAAGGCCGATACAGTCGGCGGTCTATGCGATCCTTTTCGGGCTGTCCAGATCGCTGGCGGTAAACTTAAGCGTATACGCAGGAAATGCGGCGGGGCTGTTCGACTGTTTCCCATATATTCTGATGATTGTCGTACTGGCAGTGGCATCTTATGTGAACCATAAGAATGTAAAGGTGAGAGGATTCTGATATGAAAAATACAGCGCTTTTAATTGTAGATATGGTACGGGATTTTACAGATCCGGAAGGGCTTGTATTCTATCCGCAGAACCGGGAAATCCTGCCCAGAATCCGAAGAGTACTGGATAAATGCAGGGAGAAAGACTGTTTGATCGTATTCCTCCAGCACTGCAACCGGAAGGGGAAAGAAGACCGCAGGATTGCATCCATGCGTCCGAACTGCATCGAAGGTACGCCTGGCATTGAGATCGATCCCATGCTTCCGGTGGACGAAGAGAAAGACTATGTAATCCGCAAGCGGCGTTACAGTGGATTTTTCGGGACAGACCTGGATCTGGTGCTGAGGGAAAACCACATTGAGAACCTTATTATCGTAGGGACGAAAACGAACTGCTGCATTCGGGCGACAGTGACGGACGCGTTTTATCTGGATTATAACGGGATCGTGGTCAGCGACTGCGTGGCAACTAATTCAGAGGAGGTCAACCGGGTACATTTGGAAGATATCCGAAAATACCTGGGACAGGTTGTGGACAGCGATACATTGTTTGAAAAATTGGATGCAGGAGAATGGTAAGGGGGAAGAACATGAAATATGATGTTTTAACCAGTGGATACGTGAGCATGGATCATATCATCAAAATTGCTTCGCCTGCGCAGATCGGCTACACATCGCTGGTAACCAACGCGGATAATACGAAAATTTATTATGGAGGCTGCTCCGTGAATATCGCGGTGGCGCTTTGCCGCCTGGGAAAGAAAGCCATGCCAGTGCTTCGGGTGGGCGATGACTGGGAGGAGAACGGATTTAAAAAGTTTCTGGAAGCGGCGGGGGTACCGCTGGAAGGAACAACGGTGATTCCCGGGGAATCCACCTCCACCTGTTATCTGCTCCAGGACAATAATAATGACCATATTACGGTTTATTATCCGGGATCCATGGATAAAAAATATGCCGCACCTATTCCGGACGAGTTTTTCAGGCAGACAAGATACGGGGTTGTGACCGTGGCGAGCAAGCCGGATAATCGATATTTTGTGGATCAGTGTAAAAAACACGGGGTGCCAATTGTATTTGGTATGAAAGATGATTTTGATGCATTTCCAGTAGAATTTTTGAAAGAACTTTTGCAGGAAAGCAAGATCATTTTCACGAATGAAGTGGAACGGGAGATTATTGAGCGTTTGTATGGCTGCAATACGATTCGTGAACTGTTTGAAATCGGCAACGTGGACATTCTGGTGACAACGCTGGGAAAAGACGGAAGCATCTGCTATGAGAGGACGGACAGCGGGATCCGGGAACACCGGATCGGGATCTGCCGGGTGGAAAATGTGGTGGATGCCACCGGATCCGGAGATGCCTATATATCTGGATTTCTGTACGGCCATTTGAATGGACGTCCGGTAGAAGAATGCTGCAGACTGGGAGCTGCGTTAGCGTCCTGCGTAATTCAGGCAGCGGGATGCTGCACGAATATTCCGGACGTGGAACAGCTGAAAAAGATAGCAGCCGGACTGCTTGAACAGTAGGAGGATAAAATATGAAGACGTTATATATGGGAGCTTCCCCGGAAACGGTGGCGGAATATGTGATCTTTTCGGGAGATCCCTGGAGAGTGGAAGTAATAAAGCAGTATCTGGATGATCCGCAGAAGGTCGCTTTCTTAAGGGAGTTTAATACGTATACCGGGACGTATAAAGGTATACGTGTTACAGTCACTTCCACCGGAATCGGGGCGCCCAGCGCGGCCATCGCCATGGAAGAGATGTATGAAGCCGGCATGAAAGTGGCGGTCAGGATGGGAACGGTTATGGCGCTGCAGGATGGAATGCTGGGGAAATTTATCATTCCGATTGCTGCGATGCGCAGGGATGGCACCAGCGCGACCTATGTGGAAGAATCCTATCCGGCGGTGGCAGATATTGAACTGGTAAATACCATGAACGCTACCGTGCTTCAGATGGGCGCGGAGTATGTCAACGGCATTAACTGTACCATGGACGGATTTTACAGCCAGATGCATGATTCGAAATTCTCTCTGGAATCCGGTCGGGACATGTCGGGAGTATTCGAGGAGCTGAAAAAACTGCATGTGACCGGCATCGATATGGAATCTGCCTGTATGTTGACAGTGGGACGGCTGATGGGAGTTAAGACCTGTGTGGTAACGATGACGACGGTACTGGAAAATCTGAAAGAGGCCCTGGCGGGGCAGGAACGCAAGGATGCGGAGGACCTGCTGTGCAGGACAGCTCTGGAGGGAATTTATAATTATCATAAAAGATTTGCGGATAAATAAAACTGCAAGCAGGAAGGAGAACATATGAGCAAACAGATTTTGACAAAAGGTTCTCAGACGATTATCGGAATGGTGCACTGCCTTCCGCTTCCGGGAACCAGCGGATTTGATGGGGACTATCAGAAGATCCTGGACCGTGCGGTACAGGATGCAGTGACGCTGGAGAAAGCGGGCGTAGACGCGTTGATTGTAGAAAATATGGGTGACACGCCGTTTTCGGCATTTCTTGACAAAGCACAGACCGCAGCGCTGACAGCCGCGGCCGTTCGGGTGAGAGAAGCAGTAAAAATACCGATTGGGATTGACGCCGCGTTCAATGACTGCGAAGCGTCTCTGGCGATTGCGGGAATCGTCGGAGCGGATTTTATCCGTGTGCCGGTATTTGTGGATACAGTCCTGTTTACGGACGGGATTATTTATCCTTGTGCGCGCAAATGCATGAATTTCAGAAAAGAGATGGGACTGAAGCATGTAAAGATCTTAGCCGATGTGCAGGTAAAGCATGCCACAATGCTGAATCCGCAGATTACTGTAGAGATGAGTGCCAAGGACGCAGCCGGGAACGGCGCGGATGCGATTATTGTAACGGGCGCGGTGATTGGCATGGAGACGCCTATTGATATGTTGAAACGGGTACAGAGTGTAGTGCATATTCCTGTTTTAGCGGGAAGTGGAGTGAATCACAAAAATATTCATGAACAGCTCCAGATTGCGGATGGTTGTATTATCGGATCCAGTCTGAAAAAAGACGGAATTTTGGCCAATCCCATTGATTATGATCTGGTGAGAGAAGTTGTAGAAGCACTGTAAGAGCTGCAGAAACGGAGGATTGAGAACTATGATGAGACCTATGAAACTGGCAGGAAGCGAGCTGATGTTCGGCGAGGGATGCCTGGAGTATATTAAAACCATGCCGTATAAAAGAGCATCGATTGTGATCGGAGGATCCAGCATGGTAAAAAGCGGAATGCTGGAAAAAGTGGAAAACTATTTTCATGAGGCTGGAGCGGAGACGATGGTGATCTCCGGAGTGGAGCCGGATCCTCATTTTGCGACGGTGATGAGAGGCGCGGACGAAATGAAGAAATTTCAGCCGGATCTGATCGTGGCACTGGGCGGCGGATCCGTCATGGACGCAGCGAAAACCATGTGGATCTATTATGAGCATCCGGAACTTAAGAAGCTGTCGGATGTATTTCCGCCTAATGCGTTCCCGAAACTGAGGGGAAAGGCGAAATTCTGCTGTATTCCGTCTACCAGCGGTACGGCCAGCGAAGTATCCAGATCGGTTGTCATTACCGACGAAAACGGTATAAAACAGGGTTTGGGAAATATGGAGATGATGCCGGATATCGCCATCTGTGATCCGGAGGTGACGGCATCCATGCCGGCACATATCACGGCAGAGACCGGTATGGACGCGCTGACGCATGCGCTGGAAGCACTGGTATCCAACCGCGCGAACTATGTGAGCGATATTTTGGCAAAGAGTGCAGCAAAGGACATCATCGAAACGCTCCCGAAGGCATATGAGAATGGACAGGACATGAAAGCCCGCGAGATCATGGTTAATGCTTCTATGGTAGCAGGTATGGCATTCACGAACGTATCTTTAGGTATCGTCCATTCTATGGCGCATACACTGGGAAGTTACTTCCATATTGCCCATGGGCTGGCAGACGCGATCCTGCTTCCGTATGTGATGGAGTTCAACAGTGGAGAACCGTATGCGAAAAAGGCATATGAAGAGTTTGCACATTTTATTGGACAGGAAGACTTGATACAGACAGTGAAGGAATTGAACCAGAAGGTGGGAGTGCCGTCTACGCTGAAAGAGGTGATTCAGGAAGAAGAAAAATATATGGGAATGCTGGACACTCTGGCAGCTACGGCAAAGGCGGACGGATGTACTAAGACGAATCCCATTATTCCGGACCCGGAACAGTTCAAAGAACTTTTTGTAAAAGCATACAGAGGATAGGAGTATACATATGGAAATTATTTTATATTTGTCCAACGGATACCCGACGATTGAATCCAGCATTCAGATGGCGAAAGAGTACGCGGATGCCGGATGCGGTATGATTGAAATTGATTTTCCGTCCCACGATCCGTTTTTGGAGAGCGAACTGATCAAAGACCGCATGAAAAAAGCCCTGGAGGCGTGCGGCGATTATGACGCTTATATGGAAGAAATTGTGAGGGTGAAAAAAGAACTTCCCCAGGTAAAACTTCTGGTACTTTCCTATGAAAATACGGTCAGGGAGATCGGTATAGAGAAATATATCAGATTTTGTCTGGACAATGATTTAAAAGACGTATTATTGGTAGGCGTAACAGATAATGAAGTAAAAGACCGTTTCCTGGAGGCGGGGCTTCGCGTATCCTGTTACGTACAGTTCCAGATGCTGGATGAAGAGATCGAGTCAGCGAAAAATTCCAATGGATTTGTGTACCTGCAGGCGAAAGTAACGCCGGGACAGGGGTATGTGAATCCGAAATATCCGACCCTGAAAGATTGTATCCAGTGCCTGAGAGACCATGGCATCGACCGTCCGATCTACTGTGGCGTGGGAGTACACGCTCCAGAAGATGTGAAGATGGTGAAAGACGCCGGAGGCGATGCGGCGTTTGTCGGAAGCACGATTTTGAAATTGCAGGAGGATATTCCTGCCATGAAAGAGAAAATCCGTGAATTTGCCGCACAGTGCAAGTAAATAATGAAAAAAGACAGCCGTGGAATGTGTTATTCTGCGGCTGTCTTTGTGAGGGGCAATTTTATAAATATCAGATATCGCGCAGGAACATGACTGCTTCGTAGGGCCGGAGCGTAAGATTCTCAGGTCGGATATCCTCGTTGTAGTTGGACAGGATACACCTGCAGTCCGCCGGAATATTCAGGGAAACCTGTGTTTCTTCCGGAAAATAATTGCAGAAGACATAGAGTTCCTGCGTGCTGTCTGTTCTCTTGTAGGCCAGGATCTGGTCGTCATCCTCCAGCAGTGCCTCAAAGATTCCGTCGGCGATGACAGGGACTGCTTTTCTCAGCCGGATCAGTTTCCGGTAGTAATTAAATATGGAATTATCCGATTCCCGGTCCAGGGTGTTGATCTCCTTGTAATTCGGGATCACGGAGATCCAGGGCTGCACATCAGAGAAACCGGCGTTTTCGGAGTCGTCCCACTGCATGGGAGTGCGGGAGTTGTCCCTGGATTTTCTGCGGAGACTTTCGTAGATTTCTTCTTCCGGTTTCCCCTTCCGTTTCATCAGATTATAATAGTTCAGGGATTCAATATCCCGGTACTGGCTGATATCCGTAAATCCCGCGTTGGTCATGCCGATCTCTTCGCCCTGATAGATATAAGGAGTCCCCTTCAGACCGTGGATGGTGGTTGCCAGCATCTTGGCGGATTCCAGCCGGTATTTTCCTTCGTCTCCGATCCTGGAGACGATGCGGGGCTGGTCGTGGTTGTACCAGAACAGCGCGTTCCAGCCGCCTCCTTTCTCCATCTCCCGCTGCCATGTGAAGAGATTTTTCTTCAGATCATGGAAACGGAACGGCTGGATCTGCCATTTGTTGCCGGAGGGGTAGTCGATCCGGAGATGGTGGAAGCTGAAGATCATGGACAGCTCATGGGAAGCCGGGTTGGAGTAACGGATGCTGTTTTCCAGAGTGGTGGAAGACATTTCGCCGACGGTAATGATGTCGTCATATCTGCCGAAGGTATTCCGGTTCAGCTCCTGAAGATATTCGTGGATCCTGGGGCCGTCCGTATAATATTTCTTTCCGTTTCCGGTCAGGTCGTCTTCATAGATCCCGGTTTTTGATATCAGATTGATGACATCAAAACGGAAGCCTTTCACACCTTTATCGATCCAGAAGTTTACGATATCGTAACATGCCTGACGGACATTCGGATTGTCCCAGTTCAGGTCTGCCTGCGTCACATGGAAAAGGTGCAGATAATATTCATCTGTTTCCGGGAGATAGCTCCAGGCGTCTCCTCCGAAGTTAGACTCCCAGTTGGTAGGAGGAAGGCCGTTTTTCCCTTTTTTGAAGATAAAGAAGTCCCGGTAATAAGGATCGCCTTTCAGGGCTTTCTGAAACCATTCATGCCTGGTTGAGCAGTGGTTGAATACCATGTCCATCATCAGATAAATGTTCCTTTTCGCCGCCTCTTTTACAAGAAAGTCAAAATCTTCCATTGTTCCGTACATGGGATCGATATTGCGGTAATCCGCAATATCGTACCCGTTGTCATTCTGAGGCGACACATAGAAAGGCGTAATCCAGATATAATCCACGCCCAGTTCTTCCAGGTAGTCCAGATGCTTGATAATGCCTTTCAGATCTCCGATGCCGTCGCTGTTGGTGTCCTGGAATGATTTCGGATAGATCTGATATACTACTTTATTTCCCAGATTCATGATGTTCTCCTCTTTGCTGTCGGTTTATCGATTATTTGGTTCCCATATCTTTTAATTTCGTCTTGGAAAGTACGATGGTGATAAGGAAAGCCAGTATGATGTCGATGACGATGCACAGTATGTATGCCGGTATCTTGTCCCCGCGCATGGAAAGGAAAGCCGGAAGGCCGCCTACGCCTACGCTGTTGGCGATGACGCCGAAGAGCCTGGAGACAATGCCCATGATACCGCTGGTAAGCATAGCACCCACGAACGGATACAGGTATTTCAGGTTGACGCCGAACATGGCCGGTTCCGTGACGCCCAGATAGCCGGAGATGAAGGACGGGATGCCGACTTCCCTGGCTTTCGCGTCTTTCCGGTTGATGAATACAAAGGCCATGACTGCGGACGCCTGGGCGATGTTGCTGAGGGCTACTACCGGGAAGGTGTAGATACCGCCCATGGTAGCTACTGTCTGCAGGTCGATAGGAAGCATGGAATGGTGCAGTCCCGTGATGACCAGCAGCGGATAGAGAAGCCCGTAAATACCGCTGAACAGCCAGGCAAAGGAGGAATTAAAGCCTGCCATGATGACGCCTGCCAGTCCGTCGCCGATCATCCGCCCGAAGGGTCCGATGATGGTATGGGCCAGAATGATCGCCGGGATCAGGGAAAAGAACGGAACCACGATCATGGAGATGACCTCCGGTACATGTTTCTTCAAAAATCTGTAAATCACCGCAAATACCAGTCCTACCAGAATCGCCGGGATAACCTGCGACTGATAGCCTACCATGTTGATATGGAAGGAACCGAAATCCCAGTATTTAACCGGATCTCCCGCTTCAATGGCGGCCACGTAGTCGGATGCGGACATGAGCTGCGGGGATACCAGCGTGATACCCAGCACGATGCCCAGCATCTGATCCACGTTCATTTTTTTGCATACGGACCAGGTAATGCCCACAGGGAGGAATGTAAAGATAGCCTCGCCTGCCAGCCAGAGAAAATTATAGGCGCCTGCCCAGAATGGATAGACTTCCGTGATCGCCTTGGTTCCGTTTTCCAGCAGTTTGATGTCTCCGATCACGTTTCTGAAGCCCAGGATCAGACCGCCGACGATGATCGCAGGAATAATCGGCGCGAAGATCTCGGCCAGATTTGCCACTGCCCGCTGGAGCAGATTCATATTTCCTTTCGCGGCTTTCTTCGCTTCCTGCTTATCCACGCCGTCCATATTGCTGACTGCAGAAAATTCATCGAAGAATTGGGAGACTTTGTTCCCAATGATGACCTGGAACTGTCCGCCCTGTGTAAAGCTTCCTTTTACACAGGAAAGCTCTTCGATTCCCTTCACGTCCGCTTTCTTGTCGTCAGCCAGGACAAATCTCATGCGTGTTGCGCAGTGCGTGAACGATACAATATTATCTCTTCCGCCCACTAATTCGAGCATCTTTTTTGCGTCGTTTGTAAATTCGGACATTTTATCCACCTCTCACCCTTAACTTATAACATGTACGTACTTGTATGTTAGTACAATAACATATACGTATTTGATAGTCAACGATTTTAGGTAAAAAATTTGCGCCGGTCAACAAAACCGGCGCGATGCATAAATTAAAAAGACTATCTTTGTGCAACTCCTACAAAATTAAAGTGATCAGGCCGATGCCTGGATTCTGTATATTGAAACAAGATACCGTCAAACGTATACGTATAACTTTTGACAACGACCACAAGGTCATAGCGCCCCATGTCCAGATATTTTCGATCCTGCTTCGTGGCATCGCAGACAAATATTTCTTTGGTGGCATATCCGATTCTCAGCCCCTGCTCCTTTTCCAGATATTCATAGACAGAGTCCCTGCAGGCTCTCAGCGGAAGGTTGGGGACAATGCTCCGTTTAAAATAATCGTGGTCCATGATGACCCGCTCCTCATCGATCACCCTGACCCTGAGAAGGTCATAGACTTCGGACTCCGCGTGATCTCCGAACAGTTCCTTGATGCGGCCTGCGTCCGAAAGAATCTCCAGATTTTCCACATCGGTTCTGGTCTGCCGGTTCAGGTGGGCGTTAAGTTCTTTGAAACTGGCAAGCTTTTCAAAAGGAAAGACATACTCTTTCTTCCCGGCTACGGTGGCGACTTTTCCCCGGGATTTTTGAATATATCCCTGGTTTTCCAGGATTCCCAACGCTTTCCGGATAGTATCCCTGGATACCTGATAGAGCTCCATCAGCTCCCCTTCCGCGGGCAAAGCCTGTCCTGTTTTCAGGGCTTCAGATTCTATCATGTTTTTCAGGTCGGTATATACTTGTACGTATTTGCTTGCCATATTTCATCCTGCTTTCTTTTAAAATACTGCTTATACATATAAGTATATCGAATCCTGATAAAATTACAAGATGTCTTATGAGAATGAATATTGTAACAACGACGAACATATGATATAGTGCCGTTAGGCAAAACTGAAAGCAGTGTCCATGCGGCACCAAATGAAAACCCCGGAGGCTCCATCTCCGGGGTTTTCGCTTGGCTGGTTGTTGTTTTTATCTCCGGATTCATTATTGGGGGAGATCAAAAAGATGCACAAAAAAATACGATTATTTCGGGAAAAAGGCGCGGCGTCAGCGCCTATATCCTTGATTTTCCAACGGAAATCAGGTATCATTTTTGTAGAAAAGTTCGTCTGAGGACTTGAGTACAGCCGGGGAAACGGTGTCCCGGCAGACAGTGGGGTATGAGATGGAAGAGAAAATACAATTTGCGGTGCTGATCGACGCGGAGAATATCAGCTCCAAGTATGCGCAGATTATCTTTGATGAGCTGGAGAAATACGGATTTGCATCCTGCAGGAGAATCTATGGAAACTGGTCAAAGGAGAATGGATGGAAGGAAGGGACTCTGCTGGAACATTCCATTACTCCGATTCAGCAGTTTTCTTATACGTCAGGAAAAAACAGTACGGATATGGCCATGGTGATCGACGCCATGGATCTGCTGTATCAGAACAAAGTGGACGGTTTCTGTCTGGTAACCAGCGACAGCGATTTTACCAGGCTTGCCATGCGTCTGAGAGAAGAAAAAAAATATGTGCTGGGTATGGGAGAATCCAAGACGCCGCTGGCACTGACCAGAGCATGCAACCGGTTTATCCACCTGAATCTGATCGGAGAATCCAACAAGGAGGACAGTGCGGAGACGACAGTCCATACAAGCCAGGAAGACAATGGTATGGACAATGTGACAAGTATTGAAACGATAGAAAACGCGATCCTGCAGCTGCTCAGTGAGACCGGGGAGGATACGCTGGACCTGGGGTTTGTAGGACAAAGACTGAGTATGCGTTTTCCGGATTTTGACGTGCGCAACTATGGTTATTCCAAACTGAGCGTTTTTTTGTCGGAGGAGATTCCGCATTTCCGGATCGTCCGGTCCAATAATCACTATGGCATACGGAAAGGGCAGGCAATCGAACGGGAAAAGATTGAAAGTGAGATTCTCGGCATTATTCGCAGAAATGGCGGCGTAGTGGATAACCTGGCGGTGATCAATGACGAGCTGAAGAATAAATATAATGGGTTTGACCTGAAGGATTATGGGTACAGCCGTATTTCCGGATTCCTGCGAAGTATTCATGGGCTGAGCGTGGATGGAAATATGGTGAGGCTGAAAAATCGGTGATTGGACGATAGCCATAGAAAAACCGGAAGAAATCTCGGAATGCGAGGAATTTCTTCCGGTTTTTTGGAGATATTATAAAACTTATACCGTATGTTTTTCCTGCGGATAAACCAGCCCCCAGTCTTCCCGGAGACCGTCCATGATCCGGAGGACTCTCAGAGTCTCTTCGTGAGGCATGGATGGGCATTCTTTTTCCCCTTTTTGGATGCAGTCGATCATTTCCAGAACTTCGTATTCATAACCGGTGATCTGTTCCGGCAGGTCGATGTGGCGCATGACCTGATGATCGGGCCCGCAGATGTCGATGGCCAGCGGGTTGTTGATGTTGTCCACAACCAGATACCCTTTGGAACCGTAAAAGACTCCGTGACGGTCAGATTCTCCGTACATGCCTGCCGTCAGGACTGCGAAGCGGCCGTCCGGATAAGTCAGGGTGATGCATTCCTGACCGTCCACGCCGGTCTCTGTCATGAGCACGGTGGAAGAAATGTTCTGGAAATCATCTCCAAAATGCATCAGTGCGAAATTCAGAGGATAGATTCCCACGTCTAAAAGTGCGCCTCCCGCCAGCTCCGGCCGGATCAGACGTTCGTTCTGGCAGATGCGGTAGCAGAGATTGGCGGTCAGTGTGCGGACTTCGCCGATAATGCCTTCTGCGAGAAGGTCGTTGATGACTTTTCGGGAGGGCATGTAGCGCGTCCAGATGGCTTCTGTAATCAGGACGCTTTTCTTTTCGGCAAGAGCAAACAGTTCTTCGGCCTGTGCGGCATTCATGGTGAAGGCTTTCTCACAGAGTACATGCTTGCCGTGCTCGATACAGAGTTTTGCATGCTCAAAATGGTGGGAGTGGGGCGTCGCGATATAGACGATGTCCACATCCGGGTCGTTTACCAGTTCTTCATAGGAACCGTAGGCTTTTTGGAAACCGTATTCTTCGGCGAATGCCGAAGCTTTTTTCAGATCTCTGGAAGCGACGGCGAAGCTTGCCGCTTCCGGCATGGGACCGATGGTTTTTGCCATCCAGGCCGCAATGTTTCCGGCTCCGATGATTCCGATGTTCATGGGCATAAGTCCAGTCCTCCTTTGATGTAATATATTTCCGGGGTATTCCCGCGGTGTTCAGATCTATACTTCCGGCAACGTGATTTTTCCTGCGGCTGCAGTGGCTGCCGCTGTGGCAGGGGAAGCCAGGAAGATTTCTACTTTGGAAGTTCCCATACGGCCCAGGAAATTCCGGTTGTTAGTGGCGACAACGCGTTCGCCGTCAGTCAGGATGCCGCCGGTGCGTCCGCAGCAAAGGCCGCAGCCGGGATGGGTGATGATCGCGCCTGCCTCTGCCAGGATGGCCATGGTCCCGTCGGCAAGCGCCTGTTCATAGATTTTCCGGCTGGCGGGAGTCACGATCAGTTTCACAAATGGAGCGACTTTCTTTCCTTTCAGGATGGAGGCTGCCGTCTGCAGATCTTCCAGACGTCCGTTCGTACAGGAGCCGATAAAGACCTGATCGACAGGCGTACCGGAAAATTCGCTGACCGGGCGGATATTGTCCACCTGCGAAGGGCAGGCCAGTACCGGGACAAAATCTTCAGCCCGGTAGTGGATGGTACGGATGTAGTTTGCGTCCGCATCTCCGGTCAGGGAGCGTTCTTTGTCGGTCAGTTCCATCCTGCAATATTCTGCTGTTTTTTCATCCGGCGTAAACAGCGCGCATTTTGCACCGGCTTCAATCGCCATATTTGCCATTGTCATACGGCTGGCGACGGACATCTGTTCCACAGTACTGCCGCAAAATTCCAGCGCCTGATAGGTGGCCCCGTCTGCGCGAAGGTCGCCGATCAACCGGAGAATAATGTCTTTGGACATCACGCCTTTAGGAAGTGTTCCTTCGATCTCTACTTTAATGGTTTCCGGAACCTTGATCCACATGGTTCCGGTCCCCAGAATACTGGCCATTTCTGTGTATCCGATGCCCGAAGAAAATGCGCCTACACATCCGTAAGTGGTGGTGTGGCTGTCGGTTCCAAAGACGATATCGCCGGGTTTCACATACAGGGCTTCGGTCATAAGCTGATGGCAGATGCCGTCGCTTCGGTGGATGTTTTTCATACCGTATTTTTCCACAAATGCGTTGCCGATCCGGAAATGGCGGGTGTCGTCCACCTGGCTGGCCGGAACCAGATGATCATAGATCAGTACGACTTTGTCCGGATCCCAGAGTTTCTGAAATCCCATTTCTTCAAATTTTTCCGCCACAAACGGAATAAAAATGTCGTGGATCATGACTCTGTCCACATGAACCGTTACGATGTCGCCCGGATTCACATCATGCCCCACATTGCGGCTGACGATTTTTTCTATGATTGTCTGTCCCATCTCTTAATCCTCCAGTCCGTTCAGCCGGCGCATGGCTTTGACCAGTCCGCCCGCTTCGATAATATCCATCAGGTTTTGGGGAAGAGAAGCGATCGGATATGCTTTTCCCTGATGGATGATCTGCCGGTTCATTTCTACCGTGATGGTATCGCCTTCGGCTGCCGCATCCCGGAGGTCTGCGTTTTCAATGAGCAGCAGACCGTTGTTGATCGCGTTGCGGAAAAAGATCCGGGCGAAAGACTTTGCAACGACACACCGGACGCCCAGCGCTTTGATGATCTCCGGCGCCTGTTCACGAGAAGAGCCGCAGCCGAAGTTCTTTCCGGCCACAATGATGTCGCCGGGCCGGATCTGGGAGGCCAGTTCCGGGCGCAGAGGAGAAAAGGCATACGGCGCCATATCCTGTACGGTTTTTAATGCAAGGTATTCAGTGGGGATGATGATATCGGTGTCGATGTCGTCTCCCAGCAGCCAGACCCTGCCGCTAAATGTCTCATTCATATCTAAAAACTCCTTTAAGAAAAGCGCAGATTACGGCCTTGTTCCGGCCGCAGAACTGCCTGTGATTTACAGCATGTCGGCGGTGGCGATTTCGCCTTTGATGGCGGAAGCGGTCACCGTCGCCGCGCTTGCCAGGTAGACGAAAGAATCCCGGTGTCCTGCACGGCCCTTGAAATTTCTGGTGCCGGTGCTGATCAGAGTCTCTCCCTCGCCGATGACACCCTGGCAGCTTCCCCAGCAGACGCTGCAGTTGGGATTCATGACGATGGCGCCTGCTTCCATGAAGGTCTGGATCAATCCTTCCTTTATGGCTTCCTGGTAGACTGCCTGGCTGGCCGGTACGACCAGAAAACGGACCAGGGGATGGACTTTCCGGCCCTTTAACAGCGCGGCTCCGACACGGAGATCTTCGATGCGTCCGTTGTTGCAGGAACCAAGGAAGGCTTCATCGATTCTGGTTCCGGCCGCTTCTCCGGCCGGGCATACATTGTCTACAAAATGAGGCTTTGCCACGATCGGCACGATGGAGCCCAAATCTATGTCATAGACCGCGGAGAATACGGCGTCCGGATCGCTGGAGAAACATGCTTTTGGTTCTCTGCCGTGTGCGCGCAGATAATCAAGAGCGATGTCGTCCACCTCCATCAGCGCGGTCTTCGCGCCTGCTTCCACACAAAGATTGCAGATGGAGATGCGGTCGCTCATGGAGAGGGTTTTCATTCCTTCACCGACGAATTCCATAGCCTTGTAATTTGCGCCGTTTGCGCCGATTTTTCCGATGATGGTCAGGATCAGGTCTCGGGCATAGACTCCCTCCGGAAGTCTGCCGGTCAGATTGAATCGGATCGTTTCCGGTACCAGTACCCAGGATTTTCCTGTGACCATGGCATACAGATAATCCGTGCATCCTACGCCGGTACCGAATGCTCCCAGCGCTCCGTAGGCGCAGGTATGGCTGTCCGCGCCGAAGATCAGTTCGCCGGGACATACATATTTTTCCATCATGATCTGGTGGCAGACGCCCTGGCCCTCATAAAACGCGATGCCATGTTCTCTGGCAAAGTCGCGCATTTTCTTCTGGGATGCGGCAGTCTTGGGACTGTCTGACGGAACATTATGGTCCACGATCCAGACCAGTTTATTCACATCGGCAATGTGCGGGTGCTTCAGCTGGTTGTTGTACATATCGATAGTAAGATGAGTGGTTCCGTCATTGCTCATGAGACGGTCAACTTCCACTGTGTGGATATCTCCGGCTTTTACGGTATCCACACCGGCCGCGCGGGCGATGATTTTTTCTGCGATAGTCATTCCCATGATTATGCCTCCTCCTTGTTCAGTGATGCGATCAGTCCGCCCTGGTCCAGGATGTTCTGCATATAGGGCGGGAGTTTGGTGCAGGTGAATTCTTTGCCGCCGCACCGGACGATGCCTTCGTTCATGGAGAGTTCCATCTCATCTCCGTCAGACACGTGATCATAGAGGTCTTTGCAGACGATAACGGGAAGTCCGATATTGATGGCGTTGCGGTAGAAGATCCGGGCAAAAGATTTGGCGATCACAGCCTGGATTCCCAGCGCCTTCAATACCCCCGGCGCCTGCTCTCTGGAGGAACCGCAGCCGAAGTTCTCGCAAGCCACGATAAAATCACCCGGTTTTACTTTGGCTGCAAAGTCCGGATCCAGGGATTCGAAGGTATGTACTTTCATTTCTTCAATGGTTGGAAAAAGCAGATACTGGGACGCGATGATCTGGTCCGTATCCACATCTGTATGGAATTTGAATATTTTTCCCATAGGGAAACCTCCTCTTCTTAAAATTCATGGTGTTTGACCTGCAAAAACAGGCGTATTATAAAAACAGGCAGCCGGAATCTTCCGGCTGCCTGTAATCTGCTATTTATCTTCCTTTGGAATCTCTTCGGACGCCGGTTCCGGCAGATAAATGTGAACCTGGTCGATCCGGTTCTTTTCCATAGAATCCACTGCAAGCCGAATGCCGTTTTCCGTCGTGACTTCTTCGCCCACATGCGGAAGATGATCCAGGAGCTCGATGATAATACCTCCCACAGAATCATAATCTTCCGACTCCAGGGCCAGCCCTTTGTCTTCCAGCTCCAGACTGTCATTCAGATCATCCAGGCTCATGGCTCCGGCTACGATGTATTCTGTATCGGTGAGCTGGCGGACCAGTTCTTCTTCATCCTCGTCATACTCATCACGGATATCGCCGACGATTTCTTCCAGAAGATCTTCTACAGTAACCAGTCCGGAGGTTACGCCATATTCGTCCAGCACAATCGCGAGATTGGTAGAACTTTTCCGCATCTCAACCAGCAGATCCGAAGTGCGTTTATGCTCATGTGTAAAGAGCACGCTCCGAAGAATGTTGTGGGCATCGAAATGTTCTTTGTCTTCGTAGGTCAGGAGATCTTTTACATTGAGCATGCCGATCACATTGTCCGTAGATTCTTCATAGACGGGATAACGGGTATATTTGTTTTCATTGAATACATTCAGAATATCCTGATAAGACGCATCCGCCTTTAAAAAACTGATATCTACTTTGGGAACCATGATGTCTTTGGCCGTAGCGTCACCGAAATCAAATACATTGTTGATCATCTCGCGTTCTTCCTGCTCGATGACGCCGTCTTCATGGCTTACGTCTACGATCGTCCGGATCTCTTCTTCGGTATAGGATTCCTGTTTGGTGTCGGGATTTACCCGCAGGAGGAAGAGGATTCCTCTGGAAAGGTTGTTCATGATGAAAATCAGAGGAGTGGCTATCGTCATCCATGCATATACGAATCTGGCGAAATTCAACGCGAGTTTCTCTGACTGTATTGTCGCGCATGTTTTAGGAGTAATTTCTCCAAAGATTAATATTACCAATGTCAATGCGCCGGTAGCGATACCAGGACCGATGCTTCCAAACCAGTCGGTAGCCATGACTGTAGCCAGAGAGGATGCGGAAAGATTGACAATATTGTTCCCGATCAGAAGAGCGCTGAGCATTTTGCCCTGATCCTCGATGATTTTAGAGAGAATCACTGCACGATTATCGCCTTCTTCGACCAGATTTCTGACTCGGATCTTGTTGACAGTTACCATAGCGGTCTCCGATGAAGAAAAAAACGCGGAGAGCCCGATCAAGATAAGCAGGATCAGTACCTGTATGGCGTCACTGGAATCCAATGTAGTTCACTCCTTTATATTTTTAAGTATAGACAGATTTAACTATACGATATTTTGGGGCAAAATGCAAGTATCCCGGCATAATCGGCCGCCGGGAACATATAAATAGAATCAGACGAGTCTGATATATGGGAGGGATCATAGTTATGAGTCAACCGGGAATCTCTTTGAATCAGGGAATGAGGATCGCCAAGGCCCTGCTGGCGTCCTATCTGCTGACGGGAGGCCTGCTCCTCCTGCTGGCGGGCCTTTTATACCGGTTCCGGCTGGATGAAGGGAAAGTGCAGATCGGCATCATATTGATCTATATATTATCCTGCTTTGCCGGGGGCTTTCTGGCGGGGAAAATGATGAAAAACAGAAAATTCTTATGGGGAGTCCTGGTCGGGCTTTTGTATTTCCTTGTGATGACGCTGGTGTCGCTGGCCGTCAACCGGGGCCTGGAAGACGGCGCTGTCAGCTGCCTTACAACCTTCCTGCTCTGCATGTGCGGCGGCATGCTCGGCGGGATGTGCGCGTAAAACATGAGACACGCAAGGACCGCGGCCCTATTTGCGCCGCGGTTTTTCCAGCGCCGCCGGCATGGCCGTATGGAAAATTTCCTTCCACGCGCGGCCCAGCTGCTTGGGTTCTACCATATAAGGCTGTACGCCCACGTATTTGGGGACGCTGTCGCTGACAAGGGATTTGGCGGCTGCCAGGGCCGCAGCCCGTCCCTGCTCATAGAAACGCTGGGTGCTGATGCCTTTGACGATGCCTTTTTCCATGTGCTGCGCGATTTCTGTATCCAGATCCGTAGTGAATATAACGATGTCTTCCCGGCGCAGATCCTTAAGGGCGCGGATGACGCGGAGGGCAGGCTGGTCCCAGCTCACATACAGCGCCTGGATCTCCGGGTGGGCCTGGATCATATCCACACATACCTGGTAGGCGTTTTCGATCTGCCCGAAGCCTCTGCTTGTGACGATCTCCACGTTGGGGAAGCTGTCCAGCGCTTTTTCGGCGGCGGCGTCCCGCTCCCTGGTGCCGTAGAAAATAGCGCCGTGGATGATCAGGCCGACCTTGACGTGGGACTTCCCGTGAAAATATTCTCCCAGCATACGTCCGGCGTTAGCGCCGTTTTCTGCTTCGTTTACGGAAACGCAGGAAACGTAGCTGTTTTTTCCGATGTTTTCGGGAAGATTGCTGATGAAAACAAGTTTGGTGACGGCGGCCAGCTCCCGGAAACGGTCTGCGGTGAGCTTGTCGTCGGCCGGGATGGCGATCACGGCGTCCGGTTTTTGGATCAAAATGCTCTGGAGCTGCATGTTCTGGAGATTGGCGTCAAAATGCGCGTCCATGACAGATATGACGTCTATTCCGTACTGTTCCAGCTCGTCCCGGATCCCTTTCTCGTGAAGCTCCGCCCAGGCTGTCCCTGTGTAGTGGAAAGAGATCGCGACCCGGTAGCGGCCGTTCCTGAGCTGTTTTTTCTCTTCCTGGGACAGGGAGATCTCGGAAGGAGATACGGCTTTTTCGCCGTAGGGTCCGTTTTCCAGTATCCGGGTGGATTCTCGGACCTTTAGCTCTATCTGGGCGTATCTTTCCTGCGTGATGATATTCCCTGTGCGGATCTTTTCAAACAGAAGGTTTGCCGCAAGGACTCCGAGACCCTGCACATCCCTTTCCAGAGTGGTCAGGGGAGGGTCTATGAGGCCGACCCATGTCTCGTCTCCAAATCCGATCACCGAGAGTTCTTCAGGACATTGAAGCCCCATATTTCGTATGGTCTTGAGCAGATGGAGTGTCAGGCGGTTCCCTCCGGCGATGACCGCGGTGGGCATGACGTGGAGCAGCGCTTTCTGGATGGTTCGCTGGCATTCGTCTTCGGAGGCGTGCAGATCTACGTCGGTAAAGTTTGCGTCGTGGATGTTCATGTGGTGGGAGGCTAGGGCGTCCAGAAAACCGCGGCTTCGCTCCTCCTTGGTCGTGCTTGGGGAGCTTTCCCTTAAAAACAGGATGTTTTTATGCCCTGATTCGATCAGGTATTCTGCGGCGGTGAAGAGGGCCTTCCGGTCTTGGAAAGCGACAGAATCGATCTGTCCTCCCAGCACATTCCTTTCCATGCATATAAAAGGAATGCCGGAATCTGTCAGCTGCCGGTAATCGGAAGCGGTGCCGCTGACCGGGATATGGAGGATCCCGGCAATGCTTTTTTCGGATATCAGGCTGTCCAGCAGCTGCTTTTCATCGCCGAAGTCATCCCCGGTAATTGCGATCAGAAACTGGTATCCTTTGGCCCGGCACTCTTTTTTCAGTATGGCGGCCAGATCCCGATATACCGTGCTCATCAGGTTCGGAAATATGGCTGCGATGATGGATCTGCGGCCTTTCTTCAGTTTCTGCTCTTTTTGCTCTATCTTTTCGATATAGCCGGTCTCTCTGACGATGCGCATGACTTTTTCTTCCAGCTCCGGGCTGACATAACGCGTCCGGTTGATCACATGGGACACGGTTGCGATTGATACGCCCGCAAGCGCGGCCACCTCTGTTATTGTCGCTTTCTTTGAGTGCATAGTTCTGCGCCCTCCCTCGGAAAAAATTTGCAGTGTTTATCATTAACTTACCATGTTTTTTCGCAAAAAACAATTAGATATTATTTTTACGTAAATTTTTAAAAAATAATGTGGAATACAGATAAAAATATTTTTTGAAATTGTATTAAATAACGAAAAAAGACGTGTAAATGGATTCTGTATTGACATTTTTTCCGGTATAGAATAGAATTTTCGTAAACAAAGAAAAGCGAAAAGTTGATGGGGACCATAATTTACGTAAAATCAACTGAACGCACTGGACTTGTTTTGATTCGGAAAGAACAGGTAGTGTCAAGTGATCTATGAAAAACTAAGCCGAAAAAATTAGGCTCAACAGA
>ERZ1643249.195-NODE-195-length-77046-cov-17.666000_pt1 | contig 77046 bp, 68 predicted proteins | sample MGYA00579263_ERZ1643249 | MGnify/ENA primary metagenome ERZ1643249 (study PRJEB29033, sample SAMEA4952264) | chicken gut metagenome | biome: Broiler Chicken; feature: Gastrointestinal Tract; material: Caecum | place: Ireland | collected 2018 | study: Broiler...
CTTTTGAGATTATATCGTCATTCATATCTATTGGTATCACCTCCGTTGCTTGAGATTATCTTATCAAACGCGGAGATGTATTTGAAGATACCGATGATTACCTACTTACTTTAATACTGCGGTTAATGGATTTCTTACTTCCGCCCTTGGTGGTGCCTTCCACCGGCAAGCGGCTGGCGTTGATCTTGTCCTCGCCCAAAGTTTCTCTGATCCATGCCTCCGCCTCCGGGGCCAGCGTTGTTACCGTCCAGCCATACTTGGCGTGCTTCTCGATATGCAGGCCGTGGGACTCAGCGGTGGCCTTAAATTTCTGGTTGTGGTAATAGCCGTTGTTGCTTACGGCTTGGATGCCATGCACCAGATTGTAGAGATGCGCCATCTCATGCAGGAGCGTGGTTGCCAGCTTGATGTTCTTGTACCGCTTGACTTCCTCGCCGTTTACCATAAGGCAAACCGGAACCGCATCCCTCAGTTTCGCTGTGATTTTTCCTGTTTTCATTGTATTTTCCACCTTTCTTTTTTTCTTGGGCTTGTGCCTCGTGTGAGTCACAGCTTACACACCACGGGTGGAAAATCAAGCTGTAAAAGAAAAAGTGGCAATCTTTTTTGCATTGCCACTTAAAGTCTAAATCACATCATTTTCCAAAAACAATTCTTGCTTCATACCCTTTGTTAGGTTCACTCTCTATATATAGGGTTCCATGATGCGCCTTTACAATCTGACGCACCAGCAAAAGTCCCAGTCCATGCCGCAAATCAAGCCGTTCATCAGTGCTTTCCATATAGTGTGGCTTTCCTTCTAATTCTTGTAACTTTTCAGGGGTAAGTCCTACTCCATTATCTGCAACAGTCAAAATAAGCGTTTCTTCGGTGTTTTTAAGGGAAAGTTGGATCCTGCAGCCTTGCGGATTATGCTTGATACTGTTCTGTACAAGGTTGTTGATTGCCCGTGAAATCAAGCGCGCATCACATTCCAACATGGCATTTTCTGCTTCCGGTACAATATCAATTTCAATCGTATAGGTATCAGAAATCCCGGAGTTGAGCAACTCGGCTACATAGGAACGAATGAGTTTGGACAGGCGTATCTGCTCCTTGTGAAGAGGCTGCATTTCGTATTCCAGTTGGGACACTAAATTCAAATCCTGCACGAGCTCTTTGATTTTGGCACTTTGCTTTCGCACGATTTCCGCCTGTTCCCTAATCCCCCTACTGGCTGTTTCATCTGCGGCGATCCGACCAGCATATCCCATAATCATAGAAAGCGGTGTACGGATGTCGTGGGAAACGCCGCTAATCCAGTTGGCGCGGGCTTCATTCTGTCTGCTTAATATCAGAGAGGCTTTATTTACACTGCCTGCAATTTCGGATAGCTCTCCGTCAATATGAAGCGAAGCAGGTTTTCCATCTGCCAATGTTTCAATGGCTTCTACAATCGGCTCTGTATTCTGGATGATCCTGCGTTTTGAAAAGTAATAAGCCAAAAAGAGACATAACACATCCATGCCTAACATTCCCGTAACATAGAGAGGGATTTTTTGAATTGCTTCAATGGAATAGTAGTTGCTGGTGAGCTTCATGTAGCTATTCTTTGGATACCCTAAAACTAACAATCCCTCATCCGTATTCCAGACAAAAACAGGATAATCTTCCAGGTAGCCTTTTGAAAATAACGCCACATCCTGGATGTTGTAATTTTGCGGCACTTCTTCCGGCAAGTCGAGCGTCCAAAAGCATTCGCCCGTTGGTGTCAGATACATGGCCCAAATATTGTACTGGCGCAATTTCTGTACCGCGTTATCGGGCAAGCCCTCTGTGGTTACTGCAGCGGAGGTCATCTCAAGCATAGCGCGTGGGGACGCTTCTCCGTAATCCTCTGAAACTGTGTGATAAAAGGTCGCGCCAAACAGAATAACATTGATAAGCACCAGTATCAGGAGAAACGCAGCGAAAGACGCCAAATGCTTTGAAATATATGTTCCAAAAGATTTCATGGCGTCACTTCCTTGTAATCAGTTTATAGCCCAGCCCCTTGATTGTAATCAAAGAAACCGGCTTTGATGGATCGACTTCAATTTTTTCCCGAATACGCCGCACATGGGCATTCAGGCTGTTTTCATAGCCGAAAGGGTTGTCCCCCCATAATGCTTCACAAAGAGCGTCAAGCGTGACGATCTTTCCCTCATTGCGGGCCAGCGTTTCCAGCAGGGTATGCTCTTTTGCGGTCAGGGAGATAACCTCGCCCCCTTTGTTGACCTCTGCCCGGCTAAAATCAATCGTACATCCATCCAGGATAACCAGCGGGCTGTCCTCTTTATAAGTGCGGCGCAAAACCGCATAGATACGCAGCAAAAGTTCCTGCGGCATAAACGGTTTTGAAATGTAATCATCCGCACCAAGGCCAAGACCGGCCAGCTTGTCTGCGGCTTCGTCCTTAGCTGTTAAAAAGATTACCGGTACATCTGTAAATGTACGAAGCTGCTCCATGAGGGAAAAACCGTCTCCATCTGGCAGCATTACATCCAATATCATCAAATCCGGTTTTTCCTGTTTTGCCACCATGACAGCATTTTTCACGGATGCGGCAGTAAGAACAGTTTCAAAACCAGCATCTTTTAAAATATCTGATACCATTTTCAGCAAATCCGGCTCGTCATCCACAAGCAGGAGCTTTTTTCGATGCAGAAAAGAGTTGTCCATAGCGTCATCTCCTACAGGGACTATTATATCACAAGATGCGTGGTCTGGGGACTGCGTCCTCAAAATGTAAGGTAAAAGTAAGGACGGGAGAATGTAGATGTCAGGTTGAAGGTGTACCATAAAAACATCGAATCGAAAGGAGATGTTTCTATGGGCTATATCATTACAACGGAACAGTTGACAAAGAAGTACAAGAACTTTACTTCGGTCAGCAATGTTTCACTTCATATCCGCAAAGGCAGTATTTATGGCCTTCTCGGCCCGAACGGAGCAGGCAAGTCCACCACCATGAAAATGCTGCTGGGCTTGACCGCCTCCACAAAAGGCAGTTTTACCATTGATGGAAAGCAGTTCCCGGCTGACCGCATTGCGATTTTGAGGGAGGTCGGCTCATTCATTGAGTCCCCTTCGTTTTATGCGAATCTGACTGGTCGGGAAAATCTCGATATTATCCGCAGGATTTTGAGATTGCCGAAAAGCACCGTGGAGGAGGCGCTGGATCTTGTGGGCTTGACGGAATTTGGCGATCGGCTGGCAAAGAAATATTCGCTGGGGATGAAACAGCGTCTCGGCCTCGCCGGTGCGCTGCTGGGCAGGCCCCCTATCCTTATTTTGGATGAGCCGACAAACGGGCTTGACCCTTCTGGTATCCATGAAATCCGCAACCTGGTAAAGTCTCTGCCGGATCTGTACGACTGCACAATCCTGATCTCGTCCCACATGCTGTCCGAAATCGAACTGATAGCGGATGATATTGGAATTCTCAATCATGGCCGGCTTCTGTTTGAGGGAAGTCTGGATGAACTTCGCCAAAGTGCTTTGCAGGCCGGTTTTGCGGCGGACAATCTGGAAGATATGTTCCTCGCAATGGTGGAGAAAGATAACGCGGCCAGAAAGCAGAGGGCACAGCTATGAATGTACTATCAATCGAACTTCGGAAAGAAAAGCGGACCGGCGTCATTCCTGTGTTGCTGGCTGTTGGAGTGTTAGGAGCTGCATACGCATTTGTCAATTTCCTGGTGCGGAAAGACACGCTTCTCAATTTGCCGCTGGCCCCGATGGATGTTCTGCTGACCCAGCTTTACGGTGTGATTATGATCCTGAACCTGTTCGGTATCGTGGTTGCCACCTGCATGGTCTACAACATGGAGTTTAAGGGCAGCGCCATCAAGAAGATGTATATGCTCCCCATGAGCATTCCGGCCATGTACCTGTGCAAATTCCTGATTCTGACGGTCATGTTCTTGGCTGCAATCGTACTGCAAAATTTAGCACTTGCGCAGATCGGCGTGACGTACTTGCCGGAGGGAGCATTTGAGATGGGAACACTGGTGCGCTTTGCCGGATATTCTTTCCTCACATCCATGCCGGTGTTGTCATTTATGCTGCTGATTTCTTCGCGCTTTGAAAATATGTGGATACCGCTCGGTGTAGGGGGCGCAGGATTTTTAAGTGGTATGGCGCTGGCCAATTCAAATCTTGCTGTCCTGATGGCCCATCCGTTTGTGCTTATGCTGAAACCGGCAGTTGCCATGAGCGCCCAGCCTGATATGACTGTGACCGTGGTATCTCTGATAGAGACCATTTTGTTCCTTGCTATTGCACTGTGGCTGGGAAAAAGCAAACGCTATGAGTAAGGAGGGATTGAAGAAATGAGCTTTTTGGAATTGCTCAAAATTGAGTTTATGAAGGTAAAACGCTCAAAGATCGTACCATTGATCTTTATCGCGCCACTGTTGGTGGTTGCCTCCGGGGTTGCAAGCCTGAGCCGCTATTTCACCCCGGAATATACAAACGCATGGCCTGCCATGTTCATTCAAAGCGCATTGGTTTATGCATATTATCTGTTGCCGTTCAGCATGATTGTTGTCTGCGTGATGATTGCAGGCCGGGAAACCGGAAATAACGGCATCCTGAAAATGCTGGCCCTGCCGGTCAGCCGATATGCACTTTCCATTGCCAAATTCTGCGTGCTGGTGTTTTACCTGCTTATGGAAATGGTCGTGTTTCTTGCAGTGTTTGTAATTGCGGGATTGATTGCGACACAGACAATGGGAGTAACAGAAACCTTGCCGCTCCTTTATCTGCTGAAATGGTGCCTGGGGCTGTTTCTGACAATGCTGCCGTGTATTGCGACTATGTGGGCAATCACGGTACTGTTTGAAAAGCCGCTTCTTTCTGTTGGATTGAATTTGCTGCTTGTTATTCCCGGTGTATTGGTTGCGAATACGCCGCTGTGGATTGTTTATCCGTACTGTTACAGCGGTTATCTCGTTTCCTGCTCTCTCCATGACTTTACAGCAGAAGCTTCCGACGCTGCTTTTTTAATGTCGACCTTCCTGCCCTGCGCGATTATAGTATTCGGTCTGTTCCTCGCGCTGGCTGTCACCCGATTTGGGAAAAAAGAAATGAGGTAAATATTATGGAAAAGAAAAAACTTCAATCAATCAGTATCGCTACACTCATTGTGAGCATCCTGCCGCTGGCGGCCCTTGTTCCGTCCTTTCTGCACCTTTCGCTGTCTGACGGAATCCAGACTGTTTGGGCTGGGGCAAATTTCGTTTTTGTCCTGCTGGCCCTGATTCTTTCGGTGGCTTGCGTGCGGAACAGGGAAAGCCGCAGCGTTATCAATATTGTATCAACAGCAATCAGTGCTTTTTGGCTGCTGCTGATGGTGGGAATTGTGGCACTCGCTTTGTTCCTTTCTTTCGTTCAGTGAGGAAATGGTTATGCATAAAATTGGAAAAATTTTTGGGTGCTGTCTGATTGCTGTTACTCTACTATCCTGTACTGCCTGCTCGGCCTCGAAAGATTAAGTGATAATTTGAAGGACGGGGCAGAGCAGCTCGGTGACGATGTGGTGATTGGGAAAAGCAACGCGCTCATAACGCCTTATCAGTCCTTTGAGGGCAGCCGTACTTCGGATAACGATACCTTTCAGGCTACTTATGATGCTTCTGTAACGGGCTTCGATGGGCAGGATATTTTGGCAGATGATACTGACCTCAAAGAAAATGGGGATAGGGAAATCACGATCCGGTATAGTTTTAATGTTCAATCTGGAAACTGCCAGCTCATTTATATTTCCCCTGAGCTGAAGGAAACGATAGTAAGCTGAAGCGAGCGGCAATTCTTTTATTCCATCGAAATCCGGAAAAGTGGGTTACGGGTGCATATATCAAAATCGGATATTTTGGCGAGGGATCTGATCTACGTTATCAGGATGAGATTCATGGCTCTCTGTTTATTCAGGCGGATAGAGTTATAGAACTGATATATCTGAAATATATGAAAGCAATGATATCTTACGATAATGTTACCAGAATTGAGACTTATCCTCTTCCTAAAGCAGCTGTCAGAGAGGCGGTATATAATGCGATTATCCATTCTAATTATGCAGCGCTAGTTCCAATACAAATCCGGATACACGAGGATGCAGTATATATCAGTAATGACTGCGTTTTCCCGGTTGGATGGACCGTGGAAACATTGATGGAGTGTCATCGGTCACAACTCTATAATCCCAATATTGCTAATGGATTTTCCGGGCAGGATATGTGGAAACATGGGGCGTGGGATAGAAAAAATATGTGAAGCCTGTAAAAAACATGGTGTTCCAATGCCGGAATATACGCTTCATTTAGAAGACATTATGGTGAAATTTACGCCTTTAGCATATCAGGACGTTTTAAAAGATCAATATGTGCTTCACACGGTCGGACCGATAGTATCAGGACACTTGACGGATAAACATTGCAGGCAGCTTGCGGACTGCTATAAATCCTGCTTGGAGCTTGCGGCAGATAGCGGTCTGAAAAGTATTGTGTTCTGCTGTATTTCCACCGGAGAATTTCATTTCCCCCAGAAAAAAGTAGCGGAAATTGCGGTACAAACAGTTAAGGAGTATCTGAACACAGATACATGCGTAGAGAAGGTGGTATTTAATGTTTTCAAACAAGAGGATTATGACATCTACCGAGAACTCCTCGGATCACATAAAGTGTTTCCATGAACTTCTGCAAAAGATAGATACAGTTATTATCGGCGCGGGTGCAGGCCTGTTTGCTTCCGCAGGTTTTACATACACGGGAAAGCGATTTAAAGATAATTTTGCTGACTTTATTCAGAAGTACGGATTTAGAGATATGTATTCAGGCGGCTTTTCCCTTTTGCCAGTCAGGAAGAATATTGGGCATATTGGTCAAGATATGTTTTTATAAACCGATATGCGGACATGGATAACGGAACTTACAAAAGACTTTTTGAGCTTGTGAAAGATAAGGATTACTTTGTCTTAACTACCAATGTTGACCATCAATTTCAAAAAGCAGGTTTTGATAAACAGAGATTATTTTATACACAGGGCGATTATGGTCTTTTTCAATGCAGTGTCCCCTGCCATAATGGCATTTATAATAATGAAGCGGTTATTCGCGCAATGGTTGAACAGCAGGCAGATATGAGAATACCGACAGACCTCATTCCGCATTGCCCTGTTTGCGGCAAACCGATGACAATGAATTTAAGGGTTGACGATACTTTTGTCCAAGATGAAGGCTGGTATCGGGCGAATGAACGATACGCAGATTTTGTCTGCGGACACAAAGGACAGCAAATCCTTTTTTTAGAACTCGGAGTTGGAATGAACCCCCCCGTTATCATTAAGTATCCATTCTGGAGGATGACGCGGCAGAACCCGAAAGCGGTGTACGCCTGCGTCAATCTGGGTGAGGCCCGGGTGCCGGGAGAGATCATGGATCGGTCTATCTGTATCGATGGGGATATTGGAACCCTACTAAAAAATTGAAGTGAAGCCAAACTCCCGAAAAGTAAATAACCAAAACGCCGAAAAATTGGTAGTCAAACTGCCGAAAAAATACTTGCCAAACTGCCGAAAAAGAGGTATGTTTTTAGAAAAACAGAAGAAAATATAAATATAGTATATGGCAGGAGGCGCAAGTTAAATGAAAAAATATAAGGCAAGAATTGCAGACAAAATCTTAAAAAAGCGTCTGCTTGGAAAAGGAGCTGTTTTGATTGAAGGGGCAAAATGGTGCGGAAAAACAACGACGGCTGAGCAGATTGCCGGAAGTATTCTTTATATGGCAGATCCAGAAAAAGAACAACAAAATCTTACAATGGCAGAAATCAGTCCGGGGAGACTTCTGAAAGGAAAAAGCCCGCGGTTGCTTGATGAATGGCAAATTGCGCCGAAGTTGTGGGATGCCGTCAGATTTGAGGTCGATCACAGGGATGAAATGGGACAGTTTATTTTAACAGGCTCTGCAGTCCCCGCTTCCTATGAGCATATTCATCATACCGGAACAGGACGCTTCTCGTGGATCTTGATGCGTCCGATGAGTTTGTATGAATCTCTGGACTCGACTGGTGAAGTGAGCTTAGAAGCACTTTTTGAGACGCCGGACCAGATTGAAGGCGACAATCCGCTTGATCTGAATCAACTGGCTTTTTTGGTGTGCCGTGGCGGCTGGCCACGGGCAACCGATCTGGAAGGAGAAGTTGCCCTTGAGCAGGCTTTTGACTATTATGACGCGGTTGTAAAATCCGATATTTCCAGAGCTGATGGAATTACTAGAAATCCAGAGCGAGTAAAGCGCCTCATGCGCTCTTATGCCAGAAACCAAGGGTCACAGGCAACAAATACCTTGCTTAAGGACGATATTATGGCGAATGATGCGGAATCTCTTGACACAGACACGGTATATTCTTATATTAACGCATTGCAAAAAATATTCGTGGTTGAGGAAATGGAGGCATGGAATCCGAATCTTCGCTCTAAAACAGCAATCCGAACTTCAAATACCCGATATTTTGTGGATCCCTCCATTGCAGTTGCAGCGCTGGGATTAGGCCCCCAGGATCTGATCGGAGACCTGAATACGTTTGGTTTGTTTTTTGAAACGATGTGCATCAGAGATTTACGGGTCTTTGCGGATGCGTTGAATGGAAAAGTATATCATTTCCGGGATAAAACAGGATTGGAATGCGATGCGGTGGTACATTTGAGAAATGGATCTTATGGCTTGATTGAGGTGAAGCTTGGCGGAGATAAGCTGATAGAGGAAGGAGCAGAAAACCTTAAGATCCTAAAGGATAAAATAGATATAACCAAAATGAAAGCCCCTTCTTTTTTGATGGTCCTAATTGGGGTGGGAGACTATGCGTACAGGAGGCCGGACGGAGTATATGTAGTCCCGATTGGCTGTTTGAAGGACTGATTAAGTAAAAATATGGTGCGCAATAAACATAACACCCCGGGTATCATTAAGTATCTCTTCTGGCGCATGACAGCGGAGAATCCCAAGGCGGTTTATGCGTCCGTCAACCTGGGGGAAGCTTACGCGCCAGGAAACAATATGCTGTACAGCCGACGGGAGCAATCCAGTCGGCTGTTGTAGTTATCGGAGTTTAATGAGGATTATGCTGAATGGGCCGGGCATAATGGTATTGAAATATCTTGATAAGAGCATTCTGCTCTGGGATTTGTGTTTACAATATTTATGGAAAATATTATAATTTGATAAGAATACAATTTTGGGCTTTGAGAAGAAAAAATGATACGCAAGAGGAGCAGGAATGAATATAAAGCAATCGGAAAATTATTTTGTTGATGTTTATATAGAACCGCACAAGATTGACGATCATACAAAAATTTATGAAAAAAGACTGGAGTTTACAGGATTGGAACTAATCCGTGGGATCGTATCTGCAGGCATGCCGAATGTGTATTTGACTAAAAGTGCGAGGCCAGATCGAAAAGAAGAGATAGCGTTCAAAATAAAAATGTTTGAGACATTTGTGATATCTATCAACGGTGCGCTGGCTTTTGACCAAGATAAGAAAAAGTATCTGGACAGCACAGAAGTCGGGGCTATTAATTATTGGATTGGAATGATACTTATTACTGTTTTAGGCCAAAAGGAGTATCATTATGAGTTTATGGTTCATCTGTCGATGATTCAGCTTTTTAGTTCAAAGATTAGCATAAATAAAAAAAGTTATTTTTCTGCCAATGGTAAGATCTGCTTTAAGTCACCGGATCTTTTAGCAGTGAACCATTCATTGACGCAGTATGGAGTGTTTGAATCCAAAGGATATTGGACTTACAGTAAAAAAGCTGTAGAAAGCGGATACATTCAGGCAAAGTCGATTAAAAAGATAAACGGAAGTAAGCCTGCCCACAGTTTGGTTGTACTGACGCAAACCGGTGACCGCAAAATCCTTATGATAAAAAAAGATCCAGCCGGGGAAGGGGTTGAATTAAACGTAGATCCTGATGTACTGTTCCTGTATCATTTTTTGCCCATAGTGGAATTGATTGGGGAATTGGAACCGGAAAATCAAAATAACCGGATGACTGGAACGTGGATGCATCATGGGGAGAAATATCGGATCAGTCTCCCTATGGGTTTGTATGAGAGGCTGAGTCGGCCAATCGAACAGAAATCTGACTGGCTGAATAAAATTTCAGAGCCTTATAGTTTGGCTGAGATGTGCCGGGAACAGAAAGAGCTGCTGAGAATAGAGGTCTAAAGGAATCTGGAGAGTCTGCTGGCAGCTTTCCATCTATTGGTCTTGATTTTTCGGACGGATAGACAGAAGAAAATAAATATGATATAATGAAGCAAGTGCCAAAAGAGCATGCGGACGCCGGCGGCGTTGTTTTGAAAGATTAGATATTTGGAGACTGGAAGACCTATGGTTGAGGAAAAAGAATTGGAGGAACACAGAAAAAAGTTTGACAAATGCCGGAGGGCGTTTCATGCCCTGGGCAATGACGCCAGGCAGGAGCTGTGCATGATCCTGATGATGCACAGCAGCGGACTCAGAGTAACGGATCTGGCACGGAGGGCGAATCTGTCGCGCTCGGTGGTGTCGCAGCATATGAAAATCCTGAAGGACGCGGGAATCGCGAAGGTCAGAAAGGAAGGAACCTTTATTTACTATTATCTGGATATGGAAAGCTCCGTATCGGATCAGATGATGGCGTATTTCCAGAGCGTAAAGAATATTTTAAGCCGGATGCCGGACCGAACCGGAGAGTAGAGAGTATGGTACAGACTGTATACTGGATCCGCAGATGTGTAAAATGTGTCAGGAGATACATAAGCCAGGTGACAGCCGTACTTTGGTAGATACTCAAATGTTCAAAAAAGGAAGGAGGGAAGAAAAAAGAGCATTATAAAAAGACCGGATAAAATCCGGAAAATCTGAAAGGAGAAAATTATATGAAAAAGGGTAACCTGAAGAAACGCTTCCGCCGATGGATGAAATCCGCCGCGGCGGTGATGTTGGCGGCATGTCTGCTGCCCATGCCGGTGCAGGCGGCGGGAAGCACCTCATCCGACAACGGGGATGGTACCTTTACCAATCCCGTGATCTACTCGGATGTGCCGGATCTGGATGTGATCCGTGTGGAGGACAATTATTATATGGTCAGCACTACCATGCATTTGTCCCCCGGCATGCCGATCATGAAATCCAAGGATCTGGTAAACTGGGAAATCGTAAACTACTGCTATGACATTCTGGATGACCGGGACGAGCTGTCTCTCCGGAACGGAAAGAATGCCTACGGCAACGGAAGCTGGGCAGCCAGCATCCGTTACTATGACGGGAAATTCTATGTGGCGGCGGCAAGCCAGACCACCGGAAAGACCTATGTGTTCTCTACCACAGACATTGAAAACGGCGTGTGGAAGAGATCCGAGCTGGACGGCTACAACCATGACCTTTCTCTTCTCTTTGACGAGCAGGAGGACGGCACCCATATTTACATGTTTACCGGCACAGGTTCGGTGCATGTAAGAGAGCTGCAGGAAGACGCGGAAGGAAACATTACATACAAAGAGGGCGGTCTGGATCAGACCATTATTGCCAACGCTAATTACGGCGAGAATGTGAACCTGAACGCGGAAGGCGCTCACGCCTACAAGATCAACGGAAAATACTACATCTTTATGATCCAGTGGCCCAACGGCGGCAAACGCCAGGAGATCTGCTGGCGTTCCGATTCCCTGACAGAGGGATGGGAGTGCAAGCTGATGCTGGATACCGGGATCGAAGTGGACGGACAGATGGACGGCGCGGGTGTTGCCCAGGGCGGTATTGTAGAGACTGCGGACGGAGAGTGGTACGCTCCCCTGTTCCAGGATCACGGAGCCGTGGGACGGGTTCCCATGCTGGCCAAAGTGACCTGGGAGAACGACTGGCCGGTCTTCTCTATTGATCCTACTATGGATATTCCCGTAAGCGGACAGGAGAGCAAGAGTATTGTCGTTTCCGATGAGTTTTATAACGGAACGGAAAAGGCTCCCTACCTGAACAAGGAGTCCGACGCTGCGGACACGGCGGAAACCGTGGAAGCCGCGGCATATTCTCTTGCCGCGGAGCCGGCAGCGGCCTCCGCCCCGGAGACCAGAGAGGCGGAGATGGAGGAGCTGATCGTCAACGGCGGCTTTGAGAGCGGTACGGACGGCTGGGAAATGAGGGCGTTTAACGGACCTGCTTCCATGGAAGTGACCTCCGAGGATAAGGCGTCCGGAGAGAGCAGCCTCCTGGTATATGACAAAACAAATACGACGTCCGGCCCCATGCAGGATCTGACGGGAAAAGTGCAGCCGGGACAGAAGCTTCATATCAGCGCCAAGGTGAAATATACCACAGGTCCCGACACCAGAAAGTTTAATGTTACCATGCAGTATGGGACAAATGATTACGCCGGCACCGATCCCGCGGTGGGGTATGTGGATGTTAAAAAAGGCGAGTGGAACACGATTCAGGCCGATTATACGGTTCCGCAGGATGCGGATCTTTCCAGAGTCCTCGTATTCGTAGAAACATCCTGGACAGCTGACCAGGATCCGGAAAATGACCTGATGGATTTCTACCTGGATGATGTTTCCATTATCGCTGAGGAGTATGTAGATCCCAATGATCTGATTCTCAACGGCGGCTTTGAGGACGGCATGGAGAACTGGACCTACCAGGATCCCTGCACCGTCACCGCGGTGACAGAGGATAAAGCCAGCGGATCCATGGCGGTCAAGATTACAGACAGAACCACTACCTCTTCCGGCCCCAAACAGGATCTCACCGGAAAAATCAAGGCGGGACAGGTAATCAAAGTTTCCGCTATGGTGAAATATACCGAAGGCCCGGACAGCAAAGGCTTTAACATCTGTATCCAGAACGGAGACTGGACAGGAATTGATGTGGCGGCTTCCGCCACAGTGCCGAAGGGCCAGTGGACCCTGATCGAAGGAACCTATACGATCCCGGAGGACGCGGATCTGTCTTCCAGCGGCATCTTTATTGAAACCGCATGGACAGGAAATCCGGATCCGGAAAACGACCTGTTTGATTTCTACGCGGACAATATTTCGGCCATCGCTCAGCCGGTGGTGCTGGATCCCGTAGAAGCCGGCGAAAATGATTACAATGGTTCCAACCTGAAGCTGGAATGGCAGTGGAACCATAACCCCAACAACAACAACTGGTCCCTGACAGAGAGAGACGGCTATCTGCGTCTTACAACCGGCGATGTGGTAGATGACTTTACCCAGGCCCGCAATACGCTGACTCAGAGAACCTACGGACCCACCTGTTCCGGAGACATTGCCATTGAAACCGCCAACATGAAGAACGGCGATATCGCAGGTCTCGGCGCGCTGCAGGCCAATTACGGTTATGTAGGCGTGAAGATGGAAAACGGACAGAAATCCATCGTCATGGTAAACGCGGACGGCGGAACCGCTCAGGAAATCGAGAGCATTCCCATTGACCAGAACCGGGTATATTTAAGAGCGGATTTCAATTTCTATCAGCATGCGGATGACGCGGACTTTTACTACAGCCTGGACGGAACCACCTGGAACAAGATCGGCAATACCCTGAATATGTCCTACACCTTGCCTCATTTCATGGGATATCGTTTCGCTATCTTTAACTACGCGACCCAGTCCGCGGGCGGCTATGTGGATGTGGATTACTTCCATGTCAATGACGGAGCGCAGGCTGCGGAAAATACCCTGAACGTAAATATGGCAGACGCGCAGGAGGTAGAGGGCATCATCAATACGGAAGTAGAAGTACCCCTTTACATGGACGCGCTGCCGGAGGGAACGGCGGACAGCATGGAAGTTTCCGTGAATATTCCGTCTATCCTGGATGTGGAAGAGGTTGCGTTCAATGAGGAGAATGTCAGCGGAACTGCTTCCTGGACTTTTGCCAACCATCAGCTGAAGCTCAGCGTAACCGGAGAGGGCGCGGGCTATGCCGACAACAGCGGCGACCGCCTGTTCGCCACTCTGAAACTGAAGCTGAACAATTACGCGGCGGAGAATACCACCGTAACCCTGCGGGTGGACTATGTAACGGCGGAGGGCGTTGACGCGGCATTTAACGTGAGCAATGCCACAGCCTCCATTCCTCTGGTAAAATCCGAGAACAATGCCATTGCCAAGCTGCTGGGCAACTCCAACCCCCTGATCGATTACGATTACGGCGCGGATCCCTTCGCGCTGGTATATGACGGACGTGTCTATGTGTACATGACCGCGGACCAGTACGAGTATGATGAGGAAGGCAACCTGATTGACAACACCTATCAGCTGATTAACAAGCTGCACGTAATCTCTTCTGCCGATATGGTGAACTGGACGGACCACGGATTTATCCAGGTAGCAGGACCCAACGGCGTAGCGAAATGGGCAACCTATTCCTGGGCTCCGGCCATTGCCTACAAGCAGATTGACGGCGTAGACAAGTTCTTCCTGTATTTCTGCAACAGCGGCGGCGGCATCGGCGTGCTGGAAGGCGATTCACCGGTAGGCCCCTGGAGAGATCCCAACGGAAAGGCGCTCATTACCGGAAGTACTCCGGGCGTACAGGGAGTTCCCTGGGTGTTTGACCCGGCGGTTATGGTAGATGACGACGGAACCGGATACCTGGCATTCGGCGGCGGTGTGCCGGCGGGACAGGATCTGAATCCCAAGAGCGCGCGAATCGTAAAACTGGCGGACAATATGACCAGCCTGGCAGACGATGAGGACGGAATCCCGAAGATGATCGACGCCCCCTGCATGTTTGAGGACGGCGGCATTCACAAGGCAAACGGAAAATATTACTACACTTACTGCTCCAACTTCTCTGGCGATCATTCCGCTATCCCCGGATATCCCGGATACGGAATCATCTGCTGCATGGTAAGTGATGATCCCATGGGACCGTATACCTATGTGGGCGAGATTCTTCAGAATCCCTCCTATTACTTCAACGTCGGCGGAAACAACCACCATGCGCTCTTTGAGTTTAACGGAACAACCTACATTACCTATCATGCGCAGACCCTTGGAAAAGCCCTGGGCATTGAAAAAGGATACCGTTCTACCCATATTAATGAGGTAGAATACTATGAAGACGGCTCCATCAAACCCATTGACGCGGACATGGCAGGTATTTCCCAGCTGAAAGCCTTCTCGCCCTACAGTGAAGTGCCGGGAACTACCATCGGATGGAACTCCGGCATTGCTCCCAGAGATCTGGGCGGCAACGACATGGTGCTTTCCTCCATTAACAATGGAGACTGGGTTGCCATCGGCGGCGTGGACTTCGGCGAGGTTGGCGCGGATACTTTTGAAGCGCGGATTGCCGGACTGGCCGGCGGAACCATCGAGCTTCGCCTGGACAGCCCTGACGGCCAGCTGATCGGCACTCTGAACGTAGAGGGCGGAAACGGCGAATTTACCGCAATGTCCTGCAGCGTGGAAAACGCGGTAGGCGAGCACACCCTGTTCTTCGTTTACAACGGCGAGGGTGAGGATGATCTCATGGAGATTCAGTCCTGGCAGTTCACTGAGAAAGAGCCCCAGCCGGAAGTTGACAAGACAGCTCTGAAAGAAGCTATCGACAAGGCTTCCGAGATCAACAGCAGCGAGTACACCAACGCAAGCCTGGAGAAATTGTATGAGGCTCTGGAGGCGGCGAAGGATGTGTACGAGGATGAAACCGCGGAGCAGGCAGCGGTAGATACTGCGGCAGCAGATCTGAACAGCGCCTATGATGCCCTGGTGCGCGTATCTGACAAGACAGAGCTTCAGGCCCTGATGGCTGAGGCGAACGAACTGTCAGAAACCGACTACACAGCGGAAACCTGGAACGCGCTGCAGGAAGCTCTGGAAGCGGCGGCAGCCGTGGACGCGGAGCATGACGCGTCTCAGGAGGATGTAGACAGTGCGGCGGCAGCTCTTCAGGCGGCCATTGACGCTCTGGAGAAAGCTCCTGTGGAAGGGCCTAAGGCAGACAAGACGGCCCTGAAAGAAGCCATCGACAAAGCTTCCGCAGTGGACAGCAGCAAGTACACCACCGCGAGTCTGGAGAAACTGTACGCGGCCCTGGATACGGCTCAGACTCTGTATGAGGATGAAACCGCGGAGCAGGCGGCAGTGGATGAGGCGGCGGCAGCCCTGAACGCGGCCATCGACGGCCTGGAAAAATTGCCCGCGGAGGACCCGGGAACCGATCCTGACAAGCCGGGAACCACTCCGGGAGATGACACGGACAAACCCGGAACGAAACCGGGAGATGACGCGGACAAACCTGGAACATCCGGCAAGCCGGGCAGCGGAAGCCAGAATCAGGGCGGATCTGCCGCCACCGGAGATCCCGCGGAAATGACTGTATGGGCAGTCCTTCTGCTGGCCGGAGCAGGCGGAGCCGCGGCGGCTTATACCTGGAAGAGAAAAAGCAGAAAAGCCTGAGAGCCGGAAGGGCAGATAACGCTCCGGACTAGGCAGTAATCCCTGCGGGAACCGGGAGGGCAAAAGAAAACCTCCCGGTTCCCGCAGGTTTCTTTATAGTATGATGTTAAAGCGCCATTCAGGAGCAGGTGGGAGATAAAAAAGTACTGCTCGCCCTGTCAGGAGGTGTGGATTCTTCCGTGGTAGCGGCGCTGCTGATCAAAGCCATCGGCAAACAGCTGGTGTGCGTTCATGTGAATCACGGGCTTCTCCGCAAAGGGGAGCCGGAACAGGTAGTGGAAGTATTCCGCCATCAGATGGACGCGAATCTGGTGTATGTAGACGCCATCGACCGATTCCTGGACAAGCTGGAAGGGGTAGAGGATCCGGAGCAGAAGAGAAAGATCATCGGCGCGGAGTTTATCCGGGTGTTCGAGGAGGAGGCCAGAAAGCAGGAGGGGATCCGGTTCCTGGCTCAGGGTACCATTTATCCCGACATTCTGGAAAGCGACGGCGTAAAGGCCCATCACAATGTAGGCGGCCTGCCGGAGGATCTGCAGTTTCAGCTGGTAGAGCCTCTGAAGCTGCTGTTTAAGGATGAAGTGCGGGTGGTGGGAAAGGCCCTGGGCCTGCCGGACGGTATGGTATACCGCCAGCCCTTCCCGGGGCCGGGACTTGGCGTGCGGTGCCTGGGAGCCATCACCAGAGACCGCCTGGAAGCAGTCCGGGAATCTGACGCTATCCTCAGAGAAGAATTCGCGAAGAACGGTCTGGAAGGCAAGGTATGGCAGTATTTTACTATTATTCCGGATTTCAAATCTGTGGGTGTAAAAGAGGGAAAGCGCTCCTTCGAGTGGCCGGTGATCCTCCGCGCCGTGAACACGAAGGACGCTATGACGGCCACGGTAGAGGATGTGCCCTTTGCCCTGCTGCAGCATATTACGGAGCGGATCACCAAAGAAGTGCCGGGAGTGAACCGGGTGTGCTACGATTTGACCCCTAAGCCCACAGGAACCATTGAGTGGGAGTGATTGGCGGAGACAGCCATTGAGCATAAAACAATAGGTAAAAGAGGAGGAACAGCATGGAATTTTCAGAAGTAATTAAAAACCGTTATTCTTGTAAAAAATTTGACAGCCGCCAGATTGAAAAGGAACAGCTGGACCAGATCCTGGAGGCGGGACGTTTGGCTCCTACTGCCAAAAATCTTCAGGAGCAGAGGATCTATGTAGTGCAGTCTCCGGAGGGACTGGAAAAGATCGATAAGATCACTCCCTGCCGTTACGGGGCGCCCACAGTGCTGGCGGTGGCTTTTGATAAAAACAATGTGTTTGTATATCCCGGCGGAGAAAGAGATTCCGGGATTGAGGACGCTTCTATTGTGGCCACCCATATGCTTCTGGCGGCCCAAAACGCGGGAGTGGAGAGCTGCTGGCTGAATTTTTTTGATCCGGAGATCGCTGCCAAGGAGCTGGGGCTGCCGGAGAATGAGGAGATCCTCATGCTGCTGGATCTGGGCTACGCCGCGGAGGGAGCCGGTCCGCTTCCTGCTCACGGGCAGCGCAGGGAGCTTTCGGAGACGGTGGTGTACCTGTAAGAAAACTGGAAGGCTGCGGCAAAATGAGTAAAGTAAAATCGGTATCTGAGGATAAATTTAATAATAAATTCGGCTTTGTGATCTCCTGTATCGGGAGTTCCGTGGGTATGGCCAATATCTGGATGTTCCCCTATCGGATCGGGGAATTCGGAGGGGCCGCCTTTCTGATTCCCTACCTGATCTTTGTAGCCCTCATCGGATTCACCGGGGTCATCGGCGAGATGGGATTCGGACGGGCCATGCACACCGGGCCTCTGGGGGCTTTTCAGAAGGCCTTTGACCGAAAACTGAACAAGAAAAATTCCAGGATAGGAACCGCTGTAGGGCTGATTCCGGTAATCGGCTCCCTGGGTATTGCCATCGGCTACAGCGTCATTATCGGCTGGATTTTGAAGTTTCTGTGGGATTCTATTTCGGGAAGCATCGTCAGCCGGGAGGATCCCGCGCGGGTGTTCGCGGAGCTTTCCGGAAATTTCGGGAGCATTCCCTGGCATATGGTGGGACTGATCTTGGCGTTGGTGATTATGTCCTTCGGTATTGCCCGGGGGATTGAAAAGGTCAACAAGATTATGATGCCGGCCTTCTATATACTGTTTCTGTTTCTGGCGGTGCGGATCGCCATGCTTCCGGGTTCCGGTCCGGGGTATGCCTATCTGTTTAAACCCGACTGGTCCGCCATGGCAAATCCCCAGACCTGGGTCTACGCCATGGGACAGGCGTTTTTCTCCCTGTCTGTGGCGGGCAGCGGAACCGTAGTGTACGGAAGCTACCTGAAGTCGGACGTGGATGTAGTCAGCAGCGCCAAATATGTGGCTATTTTTGACACACTGGCGGCCCTGCTGGCGGGACTGGTGATTATCCCGGCAGTGTTTGCCTACGGCATGGAGCCCAATTCCGGCCCCGGACTTTTATTCATCACCATTCCTTCCGTGATCCGCAGCCTTCCCTTCGGGCAGCTGTTTGCTGTGCTGTTTTTTATAGCGGTGCTGTTCGCCGGCATGACTTCTCTGATCAATCTGCTGGAAAGTCCGGCGGAGGCACTGCAGTCCCGGTTTGGCTGGTCCAGAAAAGCGGCCCTGGCCCTGGTGGGGGCTGCGGCTGCCGGAGTGGGACTGTTTGTGGAGGGGGATATCTTAAGCCCCTGGATGGACAGTATCTCCATTTATGTAATCCCCCTAGGGGCTTTGCTGGCCGGGATCGCCATGTTCTGGATCTGCGGAAAGAAATTTGCCAGAGACGCGGTGCAGCAGGGCCGGAAACGTCCCCTGGGCCGCTGGTTCGAGCCTATGACCCGGTACGTTTTCTGCGGGGTGGCTCTGGGAGTATATATCCTGGGCATTTTCTTCGGAGGAATCGGCTGAAAAAACAGATCATTTTTCTATAAGCCAAACAGAAAGAAGCCGCAAACCCGGTGGACGCTGTGAGCGGCGTCGGGTCTGCGGCTTCTTTGTGCGCCTGGCGGCACACGTTTCTTTTGTTTATTTCTCAACGGGGGATTTTACATCCACCCAGGTCTGGGTCTTGGCGGATTCCAGGATCGCGTCGGAGATCAGCTCAATGGCATAACCGTCCCGGAAGTTGGGAGAGGCTTCGCCGTCGCCCTGGAGGGCCCGGAAGAAATCGTAGCATTCGACGATCTTCGTCTCGGTGTATCCGATTCCCAGAGCAGGGATGGGCCACAGGCCTTCGCCGTAAGGATGGTTGGGGCCGGTATAAACGGTGCGGAAGCCCCGGCGGTCAGAAGCGTCGTCGGCAAAGCAGACCTGGAGCTCGTCCCGGCGCTCATAATTGAAATAGAGAGAACCTTTGGTTCCGTGGATCTCAAAGGTGATGTAGTTGTTGCGGCCCCAGGCGTTCCGGGTGGCCTCGATGCTGCCGAAGGCGCCGTTGGCGCATTCCACCATAAAAATGCACTGGTCGTCTACGTCTACGGCCTTTTTGGGAGTTCCCTCCTGTACCCGGGCATTTCCCAGAGAGTCGGAAAGACCAGTCTGACAGGGACGCTCTTTGATGTAGGTGGCGGCTCTGGCGTTGACCCGTTTAAAGTCGCCCACCAGGAAACGGAGCATATCTACTACATGGGTGCCTATGTCGCCCAGGGCGCCGCTTCCGCAGATGGCTTTCTGGAACCGCCAGGACAGAGGAGAATCGGGATCCGCGGACCAGTCCTGCAGATACGTGCCCCGGAAATCCAGGATCTCACCGATGGCTCCTTCGTCAATATATTTTTTGGCCAGCTGGACCGCCGGTGTTCTGCGGTAATTAAAAGCCACCATGGTCTTTACGTGATTTTCCTTGGCGGTCAGGTACATCTGCTTTGCTTCCTCGGAAGTAAGGGCCAGAGGTTTTTCGCAGATGATATGCTTTCCGGCTTTTGCCGCGGCAATGGCGATCTCCGCGTGAGCGTTGTTGGGGGTGCAGATATCCACAATATCAATAGAGGGATCGCTGATGACGTCGTGCCAGTCCGTAGAATAGGACTCAAAGGCCAGTTTTTCCTTCGCGTCTCTGGCGATAGCCTCATTCATATCTACGATCATTTTTTTGACCGGAATGGCCGGCGCCGGCCAGAAAAACATGGGCATTCCCGCGTAAGCGATAGAATGCGCTTTGGCCATAAAACCGGCCCCGATCAGTCCGATGTTCATTTTCTTTATTTCCATAAGTAAACTCCTTTTCTGTTAGGTCAGATAACAAATTGCCTCATGTAGCGGTAGGAAATGCGCAGGGCGTCCAGGATCCTTTCCGGGGAGCCCTCAAATGCTTTATCCTCGATCTCTATACAGGTGTACCCGTCATATCCGATGTCTGTCAGCGCGGACACGTATTTTCCCCAGTCCACATCCCCCAGTCCCGGAAGCTTCGGGGACATAAAATCCAGAGGATAAGCCATGATGCCCACGTCGTCCAGCTTGTCGGGGTACACCTTGATGTCCTTGTAGTGTACGTGGAAAATTTTGTCCTTGAATTCATACAAAGGTTTGATGTAATCGATCTGCTGCCATACAAAATGAGAGGGATCGTAATTCAGGCCGAAGAAATCGCTGGGGATCATCTGGAATGCCCTGCGCCAGATGGCGGGAGTCGTCATCAGGTTCTGGCCTCCGGGCCACTGGTCCGGCCCGAAGAGCATGGGACAGTTTTCGATGGCGATTTTTACCTTGTGTTCTTCGGCAAAGCGGATAATGGGAGTCCACACCTCTTTGAAAATCTCCAGATTTTCTTCTACGGTAAGGTTCTGCACCCGGCCGATAAAGGTAGTAACCGTGTCGACGTGCAGCTTGGGCGCTGCCTCGATCATGGCTTTCAGGTGATCTACCGCTTTCTGGCGCTGGGGAAGATCATCGGTCAGCGTGTTGGGATAGTAGGCCAGAGCGGAAATGGCCACATTTTTTTTGAGACAGGTTTCATGAATAGAAGCGATTTTTTCATCGGTAAGGGCTTCTATATCAATGTGGGTGATGCCGGCGTACCGGCGGGCTGCTTTTTCTTTGGGCCAGCAGGCTACTTCAACGCATTCGTAGCCAAGGGCCGCCGCGGTATCGATGACTTCTTCGAAGGAAGAAGTGTCCAGAATAGAACTGATAAAACCTAATTTCATAGGGATACTCCTTTCGGATGGTTTTGTACAAACAATATTTGCGCAAATTTTCTTAAAAATAATTATGACGAAAGCGGGAGAGAAAATCAATAAGCAAACAGCATAAAATCAGCATGCGAAAAATGTGAAAAATTTACAAAAATCAAGGGATGGGAAAGAAAGGATTGACGAAAAAGCACAAGAGGTGTATAGTGGGCGTAAATAAAATTTGCGCAAATTTTTATGGGAAAAGGAGGTACATGAAAATGAGAGTTGGTTATATGACCAATGGGTTCGGCCCTCTTGTAGGGGAAGGAGCAGGTGTCACCAGTGTGAAAGATATCCGTTATCTTACCATGGGTGACGATGAAGAAATCCTTAAGAAGATCACCGGGGTGGGATTCAAAAGCATTGAAGTACTGGAAGGAAACCTTACAAAGTACAGCAGCGACCTTTCCGTGCTCAAAGACATGCTTCAGAAATATTCCGCTGAGATGATGAGCGTCTGTGTGGGCGCGAACTTTATTTATCAGGACGCCCTGGAAGATGAAATGTTCCATATGGAGCAGGTGGCGAAAGCAGGTCAGGCGGTAGGCGTTACCTACGCCGCGCTCTGCGGCGGAGCGATCCGGGGCAAAGGCATTCAGGATCAGGACTACTGCCTGCTGGGCAAAGGCCTGGATATGGCGGCGAAAGTATTCGCGGAATATGGGATTGAGGCCAGTTATCACCCCCATCTGGGTTCTATGGCGGAAGCGCCGGAACAGGTGGACCGGCTGTTCGCGGAGACATCCATTAAGATCTGTCCGGACCTGGCACACCTGGCAGCCGGCGGCGGGGATCCTCTCACGATTGTTAAAAAATATTATGACCGCATCTCCTTTGTTCACCTGAAGGATCTGGATGATAACGGCTTTGCGCCCCTGGGAACCGGCCGTCTGGATATTGACGGAGTATTGGATTTCCTGAAGGAAAAGGGCTATGCGGGAGACTATTTGGTAGAAGTGGACGGCTACGCGGGAGATCCGGTGTTTGCCTGCCAGACCTCCTATGATTTTTTGAAAGGAAAACTCCTGTAAGACCAGGTACATAGAGTAGAAAGGGGAAAAGAATATGAAGAGAAAAACAGTCAGTGTGATGTTGGCTTTGGGTATGGCGCTGTCTTTGACAGCCGGCTGCGGAGGTCAGAGCGGGGAGACTGAACCCGGCGGAAGTTCCGTGGGCGCTGAGAGCGGGTCTGTTGAGAGCGGAAGCTCCCAGGGGGAAGCTCCGGAGACAGAAACAGGAACAGAGACGGAAAATAAGGGCGGAGCCACCGGACCCAACGGGGAAGCTGCCACCCCCGCTTCCGAGATCCAGCTGACCGAAGAAGAAAAACAGCAGATCCGGGACGGCGGATATACCGCTGCCATCTCCCTGCACTATGGCGGAAATGACTGGGCCTCCTCACAGCTGGAGGGGCTGCAGGCTACCTTTGAGGATCTGGGGATCGAGGTCGTGGCTGTTACCGACGCGGATTTCTCCGCAGAGCAGCAGGTATCTGATATCGAGACCATCATGGCGAAAAACCCGGATATCATCGTCAGCATTCCCACGGACGCCACGGCCACCGCGGATGCTTTCCAGACCGTAACGGAGGCAGGGATCAAGCTTGTCTTCATGGACAATGTGCCGGAAGGCATGACGGCCGGTGAGGATTATGTAAGCTGTGTTTCTGCGGATAATTACGGAAACGGCTGCATCGCCGCGGAGTTAATGGGCGAGGCCCTTGGAGGCGAAGGCCAGATTGCCATGGTTTACTATGACACCGTGTACTTTGTAACTAACCAGAGAGATCAGGGATTCAAGGATACCATCGCTGAGAAATATCCCGGCATCGAGATCGTTTCCGAGCAGGGCTTTACCGATGAGAACGGATGTTCCGAGCAGGGAGACGCGATCCTGACCCAGTATCCCATGATCGACGGCATTTATGCCAGCTGGGATATTCCTATGGAAGGAGTTCTGTCTTCTGTGAGAGCCGCGGGACTTACCGGAGATGACGTGAAGCTGACCACCATCGACCTTGGAAACAATATGGCAAAAGAAATTGCCGAGGGAAATGTCGTGGGACTGGGAGCGCAGCTGCCCTATGACCAGGGCGTAGCCGAAGCCACCCTGGCCGCGTATTCTCTGCTGGGCAAGGAAGCTCCGCCCTATGTGGTCGTTGACGCCAAGAGAGTAGAGCGTTCCAATGTTCTGGAAGCATACGAGGACGTATACCATGTCGAGGCTCCGGACTGGCTGAAGGAGGCAGTTGCTGAGTAAGGAGGATAAAATGAATCCATACGTACTGGAAATGAAAGGGATTGAAAAATCTTTTGGCGTACCGGTGCTGAAGGGAGTGGATTTCTCTCTGGAAAAGGGAGAGATCCACGCCCTGGTGGGCGGCAATGGAGCCGGAAAATCCACTCTGATGAAGATCATGACAGGCGTGTACACCAAAGATGCCGGCACGATTCTGGTCAACGGAACGGAAACGGTGATCCACGATACCCATGACGCGAAGAAAAACGGTATCGGAATGATCTTTCAGGAGTTATCTCTTGTTCAGAGCATGACGGTGGAAGAAAACATTTTTCTGGGTTCTGAGGTTGTGGAAAAAGGACTTCGGAAAACAGGGTATATGACGGAGAGAGCCCAGCAGGTTCTGGACGAACTGGGCATTGATGTGAGTCCCAAAGATGTAGTGGGGGATCTGAGCGTGGGAATGAGCCAGATGGTGGAGATCGCCAAAGCGATGGAAAAAGAGGCGAAGATCCTGGTGCTGGATGAGCCTACCGCCTCTCTGTCAGACGCCGAGACGAAATACCTGTTTAAAATGATGCGGGATCTCCAGAAAAAAGGGGTTTCCATGATCTACATATCCCACCGGATGAATGAAATCATGGAGATCGCGGACCGGATCTCCATTCTGCGGGACGGGAAAATCGTGCACACAGGCCGGATCGCCGATATTACGCTGGAAGAGATCATCACCCATATGATGGGTGAAAGCACCGGGAAAAAGTTTGACTGGGTTCCCAGGACATACGACAAAGACGGCCCGGATCTTCTGGAAGTGGATCATCTGAAAATCAACGACCGGATCAAGGATATTTCTTTCCGCCTGAAAAAAGGAGAGATCCTTGGCTTTGCCGGGCTTATGGGAAGCGGGAGGACGGAAATTCTGGAAACCTTGTTCGGACTCCGGCACCAGGAAGGCGGGACCGTCCGTCTGAAGGGGGAGATTGTGAGGGCGAAGAATCCGGGCGAGGCGATCCGCAGCGGATTTGCCCTGATCCCTGAAGACCGAAGAAAGCAGGGACTTGTGCTGATCCATTCGGTGAAGGAAAACGCGGTTCTTCCCAAGATAAAACAGTTAAGAAAGCACGGCTTTTTTATCGATGAAAAAAAGGCCGACCAGATCGTGGAGGACAATGTCCGGAAGCTGAATATTGTGACAGATGATATCCATAAAAGAATCAATCTTCTTTCCGGAGGGAATCAGCAGAAAGTAGTAATCGCCAAATGGATGAACATGGATCCGGAGGTGATGATGCTGGATGAACCCACCGCGGGAGTGGATGTCGGCGCGAAAGCGGAGATTATTTCTCTGATCCGGGATTACGCGGATCAGGGGAAGGGTGTCTTGTTTGTTTCTTCAGAACTGGCGGAACTGATGGCTGTGTGCGACAGGATCATTACGATCTTTGACGGACATATCACTGGAGAGATCGACAGAAAAGACATAGAAACAGAGGAGGTACTGCAGTATGCAATCCAGCAAAAGTAAAAGAAATATACAGTGGGACAAATATATGGTCTATATCATCTTTGCCGTGGTATTTGTCCTGTTCGCGCTGATCCTGGGGAATAAAGGCTTTCTGCAGCCGAGGAACCTGATCAATATTCTCAGACAGACAGCTATGATTTCTGTTATGTCTGTAGCGGGCGTGTTTGTTATGGCAGCGGGACAGATCGATCTGACGGTAGGCTCTATCACCGCCATGACCGCCATGCTGGTCTCCCTGGTCCTGCAGGCGACCAATAACATTTTCCTGGCCCTGATTGTAGGCCTGGGATTCGGCGCTTTGGTCGGCCTGGTCAACGGACTGCTGGTTACAAAACTGAAGCTTCCGGCGTTCCTGGCCACACTGGGAACCATGGAACTGGTTCGGGGAGCCGCCATGTGGATCACGGACACCGCCGCCGTTCCCATTGAGAATAAGCTTTTCTGCAATATTTTCGGAATCGGAGATGTCGCCGGGATCCCGGTGCTGGTAATCTGGACGGTGCTGTTCTATATCGCCGGAATCCTCATTTTCAATAAAGCTGCTTTTGGAAGACATGTGCTTGCCACAGGAGGAAATGAGAACTCCGCCATCTACAGCGGTATTAACACCCAGAAGGTAAAGATCATTGCCTTCACCATGTCCGGAGCCTTCGCGGCTTTTGCCGGCATTATGTACGCGGCCCGTATGCAGGCCGGCCGGTATTCCTACGGCGATGGAGATGAAATGTCCGTGATCGCCGCGGTGGTACTGGGAGGAACCGCTATGTCAGGCGGAACCGGTTCGGTGATCGGCGCTTTGTTTGGCTCGGTTCTTATGGGAATGATGAACAATGCCGTAATCCTGGCAAATCTGAGCTCTGCGCAGCAGACCATGATTAAAGGCGGGATCATTATCCTGGCAGTAGCCATCAGCAATCTGAGTCAGAGGAAAAAGAAAAACTGATCGGCAGCGAAAACTATTATTTGTTTAAGGAGGACAAAATCATGAAAACTTTAAATGTAGGCTTGGTAGGAGCAGGGTTTATGGGCAAAGCCCATGTGGTGGCATACTCGAATATGCCGAAATTCTTCTGGCCGGCGCCGGCGGTGCCTGTGCTGAAAACCATCTGTGATATCGATCCGGATATTGCCAGAGACGCCAAAGACCGGTTTGGCTTTGAAAAATACTGCACGGACTGGCAGGATATCGTGAATGATCCGGAGATCGATGTGGTAAGCGTATGCACCCCCAACAACGCCCACGCGCCCATTGCCATCGCGGCGCTGAAGGCGGGAAAACACGTTCTCTGTGAAAAACCCATCGCCTCCACCCTGGAAGACGCCAAGGCGATGGCGGAGGCGGCCAAAGAAGCGGTGGCCAAAGGGGTAATCAGCATGAACGCGTACCAGTACCGCAGGGTTCCGGCCCTGGATCTGGCCAAGAAATTTATCGACGAGGGCTCTATCGGGCAGATCCTGAACATCCGCTGTACCTATCTGCAGAGCTGGTCCGCGGATCCGGACTCCCCTCTTTCCTGGAGATTCCAGAAGGATATTGCCGGCGCCGGAGCCCTGGGAGACATCGCCTCTCACGTAATTGATATTGCCCAGTACCTGGCGGGAGATATCGATGAAGTTGTTTCCCTGATGAAGACCTACATCAAAGAAAGACCGGTGCAGGAAGGAGGCGTGGATCTTCTGGGAACCGTGAAACTGGGAGCGGACGCGCCCAGAAAGGCCGTGGATGTGGATGACGAGGATTCCTTCCTTGTGAAATTTAAAAACGGCGCGGTGGGAAGCATCGAGGCCACCAGAAACGCCTGGGGAAGAAATAACTTTATTACAGTGGAACTTCACGGAACCAAAGGCAGCATCGCGTTTAATTATGAAAGATTAAACGAACTGCAGGTATGCTTTGCCGATGATCCCGACGACAGAAGAGGGTTCAAGACCATCTATACAGGCCCCGCCCATTTCCACGGGGAAGTTACCTGGAATATTCCCGGCATGAACATCGGTTATGGGGAATTAAAGACCATCGAGATGTATGAGTTTATTAAGGCCATCACCGAGGGATATCAGCCCAGCACCTGCTTTGAGGTGGGCTATCGGGTAGAACGGGTATGCGAGGCGGTGAGAAAATCCGCGGAAAGTAAACAGTGGGAAAAGGTTGAGGATTAAACAGACAGGGGCTGCAGAAATGCGGCCCCTTTCCCGTCCGGCAATATGAGAAATTGATTTTTTTTTGCCGGGCCTGTATAATGGAGTTTAGTAGAACAGACAGATGGGTGGAAAAAATGGCAACGATCAATGACATAGCAAAAATGGCGGGGGTTTCCGTCTCCACAGTTTCACACGTAGTAAATAAAACCCGTTATGTAAGCCCGGAGAAGGTGGAAAAAGTTGAGAGGGCCATACGGGAGCTGGAGACGCCTCCGAATTTTGTATTGAAAAAAAAGATGACGCCGTTCTTTGAAAAAGACGGAAAATATATCTTTATGCTGCTCTCGGACAAGCAGAGCAATTTTCAGCGCCGGGTGGAGCGGAAGATAGATGAAAAACTAAAGAGTACGGAATACACGCTGGTCACCATTGAATGCGGAGCGGACATCGATGGGATGGCAGGGTTCCTGCAGGCGGTGGTCCAGGGGAACGCAGCCGCCGGGCTCATTGTTTTTCCTGATGAAAAAGATCTCCTGATTAAGCATGTGCTGGCGGACGCCCGGGTACCGGTGGTCATTCTGGGAAGAGAGGTGGAGGGCTATCTGGCGGATACGGTCTGCACTGATACCTTTGAGGGGGCCTACAAAGGGACCAAGCACCTGATCAACAAGGGACACGAGCGGATCGCCTTTCTTGGCCGAAGCAACGACCGGATGCCCATGCGCCTGGAGGGCTATAAAAAAGCGCTGGAAGAGTCGGGGATCCCGGCCGAGGAGGCGTACATTTATCCCCACCTTCAGAATGACATGGATTTTTTTGAGGCCATGGACCGGCTGCTGGAAAAAGATCATATGCCTACAGCGGTGCTGCTGGCAAATTACGCGGTAGTAACGCCCTTTTTAAAATATATCAGTGCTCACAACATTCAATGTCCGGGGGACATTTCCGTGGTCTGCTTTGACTTTTTTGAATGGGCGCCTCTGTACACGCCGGCCCTCACCACCATCGAGCAGGATGTGGAGCCCTATGCGGAGCTGGCGGCGGATACACTGCTGAAGCGCATCGCCCGTCAGGAACCGGCCAACCAGCCGGCCTTCAAAGAGGTCTATAAAACGGAGACCCTGTCCATGAAGCTGGTCATCCGGGATTCCACCCGGGGGATCGGCAGAGGCCCCTTTGGCGAGCGGGCGGCCGCCATGGAGGAGCTGATCGTTCCGGAAGATAAGATTTCCGTTATCCGGCGGAAAAAGCTGACGGCGGCCATTTCCTTCCACTATGCGGGGAAGGCCTGGATGGAACTTCATCAGAGGGGGATCCGCAACGTTTTTGACAGGATGGGGATCTCTGTCATCGCCATTACAGACGCGCATTTTGACCCCCAGCTGCAGTGCAGGCAGCTGGAAAGTCTGGCCCTCCTGAAGCCGGATATCATGATTGCCATTCCATCGGATAACAAGCGCACCTCCGCGGCCTTTCGGAAAATCGCGGAAAGCAGCATGAAGCTGGTGCTGATCAACAGTGTGCCGGAAGGCCTCTCCCGGGAGGATTACGTCACCTGTGTCTCTGTCAACGAGCGCTCCCATGGACAGAATATGGGGCACGGGCTGGGGGAGTACATGTACCGGCATGGGCTGAAAAACTACGGCGTGATTGTGCACAACGCGGATTTCTACGCCACCAATCAGCGGGACAACGCGGCGAAACAGGTCCTTGCGGAAGAATATCCGGATCTGCGGCTGTGCGGAGAAGTCCGGTTTGAAAATGAGGGAGAGGTTTACAGAAAAACCCGGGAACTGATAAAAAGATATCCGGAGATCGAGGCCCTCTACATTTCCTGGGACGGTCCGGCCATAGAAAGCATCGAGGCCCTGACGGAGCTGGGACGCACGGATATCGCCATCTCCACCGGAGACCTGGATTACGCCGTGGCCATGAACATGGCAAAAGGAGGCATGGTCAAAGCCCTCAGCGCCCAGTGCCCCTTTGAACAGGGCCAGGCCATTGCCCTGGCGGCTGTAAAATCTGTATTGGGAGAAGAGGTGCCCTCCTTTGTGGGAGTAGAACCCATTACGGTGACGCCGGAAAATCTTCTCCGCGCCTGGAAACAGGTCTTCAAAGAGGAAGCCGGGGAGGAACTGACCCAGGCCTTTAAAGAAAATCCCAATTATGTGTTTGAAAAATAAAACGTTGAAAACGCACTCTGCCATGGGTAGGGTGCGTTTTGCGATCTTCCGTGGGAAAGGATCCGGGAAAGGAGGGAGTAAAGTGAAACCGACCTATCATTATATGCTGATGACCAATCACATGCTGCTGCAGAAGAAGCTGCTGACAGGTCTGAAAGAGACAGAACTGACAGCGGGACAGCCCAAGGTGCTGGACTATCTTCAGGATCACAACGGGGCCAGCCAGAAAGAACTGGCGGAAGGCTGCAGGATCGAGCCGGGTTCTCTGACTTCTATCTTAAACCGCATGGAAGAAAAGGGAATGGTAGAGCGCCGGATGCTGGGCGGAAACCGCAGAACCTATTATATTTTCCTGACGGACAAGGGAGAGGAACTTCTGGGGATCATACAGGACAAATTTAAAAAACTGGAGGAAACCGCGTTTCGGGGTTTTTCGGCGGAAGACAGACAGCAATTTATGGAACTGTTTTTTCATATATATAAGAATATGACAGAAGAGGAGGCCTAAATATATGGAAAAAATGAAACGTTATGTGGTGTTTTTTTGTTGGACTTTTTATTAACTCACTGGGGGTCAGCCTGATTACCCTGGCAGATCTGGGAACTTCTCCCATCTCATCTGTTCCCTATGTGCTCAGCCTGAATTTTCCTCTGACCCTGGGAGCGTTTACCGTTATTTTCAATGCATTTCTGATCCTTCTTCAGCTTTTGATCCTTCGGAAAGATTTTAAACCGGAATATTTTCTCCAGATTCCCGCTACTATTTTATTTGGATATTTTATTGATCTGACCATGGAGCTGTTCCGTTTTATCCATCCGGCGGCCTATCCGGCAAAAATTCTTGCTCTGCTGATAGGGTGTCTGGTTCTCGGCTTCGGTGTGTATCTGGAAGTGCTGGCCAATGTAGTTATGCTGCCGGGGGAGTCTTTTGTACGGGCTGTTTCTGCCGTGTCTAAAAAAGAATTTGGGATTACAAAGGTTCTGTTTGATGTGACGATGGCAGTGTGCGCCGCCCTTCTGTCTCTGCTGCTGGCCCGCCGCCTGGAAGGAGTCAGAGAGGGAACCATCATCGCTGCCCTTCTGGTGGGCTTTATTGCCAGAATGTTTGGAAAAATGCTGAAATTTCTGGAACCGCTGCTGTTTTCTAAAAAGGAAAGCAGAAAGAGCGGTGCTTCCGGAAAAACAGCGGATACGCCGGCCTGAAAGTGAAACGGGCAGAAAGCAGATCGGCACTTTACGAATTTTGCCGGGCCATGTATACTGATCTCAGAATAAGTTTCGAAAGGAAACGGGAAAGACCATGAATAATTATGAGATCACAAAAGAAAGGATCCGGCCGGAGTTTCTGAAGTACAGCCAGGAGGACATGATCCGCCGTTTCGGACTGGATTACAGCGAGAAGTATCTTTATTTAGATTTCTGCGGAGCAAGATACCGGATTGAGAGAAGTACTGGAGTGGTGGAAAAAAGCCCGGAGGGAGACGGGGATTTCCGCAGGGGGGCAGTACCCGGAAATTATGAGGAGGTTTTATCGATCTATGATATCCTCTGCTACTCCAGGCCGGAGGCTGCCTTAAGCGGCCGCTGGTGCCTGGTCAACAGCCTTCCGGGAGTGGGACAGAACAACGGCCTGGGGGACAATGCGGTGCAGCGGTATGAGCAGGAGATTGACCGGTATCCGGAGGCCTTCCGGGAAGCCTGCGGGGAATTGGGGGGACGGGAAGTGCCTATGGGCGATATGGGATATGAGATCCCGGTGTTCCCCTTCTTTCCCCTGCGCCTGCGGTTTTATTACGGAGATGAGGAATTTCCGGCCCAGCTGTCTGTTTTGTTTGATGAAAATACCCTGCAGTATATGCATTACGAGACCACTTATTATGTGGTAAACTGTCTGATGGGCCGCGTTCATGAAAAAATCCTGAAAAAAACAGGGGGATTTTAATCATTTCTCAGCTTGCATTTGCTGAAAAGGTATGCTATAATCTATTAGCTGTCGGATTGCAGAACAGCGAATCCGGCAATCGAACACGACAGATATTCCAATAGGATATGATAAACAATTATGGAAGAGGTGAAAACAGTGAAAGAGGGAATCCATCCGGAATATTATGAGGCAACCGTTACATGCAACTGCGGCAATACGTTTAAGACCGGTTCCACCAAGCAGGACATCCACGTAGAAATCTGCTCCAAATGCCATCCGTTCTACACCGGACAGCAGAAGGCAGCGGCAGCCCGGGGACGTATTGAGAAATTCAACAAAAAATATGGCATGTAAAAAGCGGTGTGCCTGAAGGTACAGCGACAATGCAGGAAAGACAGGGTTGAGGTTGCAAAATCTCAACCTGTTTTACTATAAAGACCCTGCCCGTCCTGCGGGCAGCCTACAGGGAGAAGAGAGATGAAATCATCCAACATTGGCGGCCAGGCGGTGATGGAGGGAATCATGATGCGTCATGAGGACGAATATTCCATTGCGGTGCGCACGCCCGACAACGAGATTAAGGTAAAGGTGGAGCCTTACAAAAGCTTCATTGAATGCAAAACCTTAAGAAAAATTCCCATTATCCGGGGAGTCATCAGTTTCGTGGATTCTCTGGTGGTGGGTATGAAATGTCTCATGTATTCCGCCTCCTTCATCGAGGAGGACGAGGAGGAAAAGGAGCAGCGGCGGAAGCGGGAAGAAAAAATGTCCGCCGAGGAACTGGAGAAGCACAGAGAAAAAGAAAAGAAGCAGGAGTCCGCCCTGATGTACGGGGTAGTGGCGTTTTCCCTTGTTATCGCGGTGGCGGTGTTTATGATGCTGCCCTATTTTCTTACCAGCCTTCTGCGGAATGTGACAGACGCCACCTGGATCCTTTCTGTCACAGAGGCTCTGGTGCGGGTGGGGATTTTCCTGGCATATCTGATCCTGATTTCCAGGATGAAGGATATCCAGAGAACCTTTATGTATCATGGGGCGGAACACAAGTGCATCAACTGCATTGAGCACGGCATGGAGCTGAATGTGGAAAATGTCCTGAAAAGTTCCAGGCTCCACAAGCGCTGCGGCACCAGCTTCCTGTTTTTTGTCATTATCGTCAGCGCCGTACTGCTGATGTTTGTGCAGATGGAATCCCCGGTGCTGCGGATTGTGGTGCGTTTGCTGCTGGTGCCGGTGATTGCCGGGGTATCCTTTGAGATCATCCGGCTGGCCGGACGTTCCGACAATCCCCTGGTCAACGCCTTAAGCAAACCCGGCCTGGCGCTGCAGAAGCTGACTACCCGGGAGCCGGACGCCGCTCAGGCGGAGGTGGCCATCGCCGCGGTGGAGGCGGTGTTTGACTGGAAGGCATATCTGCGGGAAAATTTCGGGTACTCCGGCAAAGAAGCTTCCTGCGAGGCGGAGAGAGAAATTCTTTCCGGCCGGGTTGGTTAGGCCCGGCGGCAGCGGCCGCTCTTTTAAAGAGTGCCGGGATTCAGCCGCCGCTTATCTGCGGCAGCGGGGAATCGCCGATGCGAAGACGGACGCCTGGCTCTTAATGGAATACGCGGCCAATATTGACCGCAGTTTTTACTATATGCATATGTACGAGGAGATGCCGGAGGAGGACCGGGAAGATTACCGGAACCTTGTGATCCGCCGGGGAGAGCATGTGCCGGCGCAGTATCTCACCGGGGAGGCTTGGTTTTACGGCCGCTCCTTCCGGGTAAATCCGGATGTGCTGATTCCCCGGCAGGACACGGAGGTGCTGGTGGAGGAGGCCTTGAAACGGATCATACCGGGCATGCGGATTCTGGATCTGTGTACCGGCAGCGGCTGCATTCTGCTGACGATCCTCAAGGAAGCTTCTGTCAGCGGCGTGGGCACGGATATTTCCCCGGCGGCCCTGCGGATGGCGGAGCTGAACCGGAAACGGCTGAAGGCGAAAGCGGGATGGATCGAGAGCGATCTTTTTGAAAAGGTAGGGGGAAGGTTTGACATGATTCTTTCCAATCCCCCCTATATCGCGGCGGGAGTGATTCCGGAACTGGATCCGGAGGTCAGGGACCATGAGCCCCGGCAGGCTCTGGACGGCGGAGAGGACGGCCTGGATTTTTACAGAAGAATTGTCCGGGAGGCCCCGGAGTACCTGAAGCCGGGCGGCTGGCTCTGCCTGGAAATCGGATATGACCAGGGGGAAAGCCTGCGAAGCCTTTTGCGGGAGGCCGGTTTTTCATCCGTGGAGATCATAAAAGATCTGGCAGGTCTGGATCGGGTAGCGGCAGGCTGCCTGGGGCCGGCGCCAGATCAGAAGGAGTGAGAAAATGTTTGATAAGCTGGAGGATATTCTGATCCGGCTGGAGGAGATCCTGCGGCAGCTGAACGAACCCGGAGTGGCGGAGGACGCCGGCCGGTTTCAGCGGCTGATGAAAGAGCAGGCGGAACTTCAGCCCATTGCCGATACCTATCTGGCCTACAAAAAAAATAAAGAGACCATTTCCGACAGTCTGGAGCTTCTGGAGGGAGAAAACGACGAGGAAATGCGGGAGATGCTGAAGGAGGAACTGGCGGAAGCCAGAAAAAAAGAGGAAGAGCTGGAACACCAGCTGAAGATCCTGCTGCTTCCCAAGGACCCCAACGACAGCAAGAATGTGATTGTGGAGATCCGGGCCGGTGCCGGGGGAGACGAGGCGGCCCTGTTTGCGGCGGAGATCTACCGGATGTATGTGAAATACGCGGAATCCCGCCGCTGGAAGACAGAAATGCTGAGCCTCAACGAAAACGGCATCGGCGGGTTTAAAGAGGTGACGTTCCTGCTCAGCGGCAGCGGGGCTTATTCCCGGCTGAAATACGAAAGCGGCGTGCACCGGGTACAGCGGGTGCCGGAGACAGAGAGCGGCGGCAGAATCCATACTTCCACCATTACAGTGGCAATTATGCCGGAGGCGGAGGAGATTGATTTCCATCTGGATCTGAACGACTGCAGATTTGATGTGTTCCGTGCTTCCGGAAACGGCGGCCAGTGCGTCAATACCACAGACTCGGCGGTGCGCCTGACCCACATTCCTACGGGAATCGTGATTTCCTGCCAGGACGAAAAATCACAGTTAAAGAACAAAGAGAAGGCGCTGAAGGTCCTCCGCTCCCGTCTCTATGAGATGGAACTGGAGAAGCAGCACGATGAAGAGGCGCAGCTGCGGAAGAGCCAGGTGGGCACCGGAGACCGTTCAGAAAAGATACGCACCTACAATTTCCCCCAGGGAAGGGTGACAGACCACCGGATCAAGCTGACCCTGCACAAGATTGACAGTATTATGGACGGGGATCTGGACGAACTCATCGACAGCCTGACAGCGGCGGATCAGGCCGCCAAGCTGGCAAACCTGCAGGAAAGCGCGTAAGTCAAAATCGGGAGGCATAGAGTATGGGTAAATATTTCGGAACCGACGGCTTCCGGGGAGAAGCCAATGTAAATCTTACGGTAGAACATGCCTACCAGGTGGGGCGCTACCTGGGATGGTATTTCGGGCGGGAGCATAAAGCGAAAATTGTCATTGGAAAGGATACCCGCCGCTCCAGCTATATGTTTGAGTATTCTCTGGCGGCAGGTCTGACGGCTTCCGGCGCGGACGCCTATCTGCTCCATGTGACCACTACACCCAGTGTTTCCTATGTGGTCCGGACAGAGGGGTTTGACTGCGGCATTATGATCTCCGCCAGCCATAATCCCTATTATGACAACGGAATTAAAGTTATCAATGGTCTGGGACAGAAGCTGGAGGCTTCTGTGGAACAGGAGATAGAGGAATATATGGACGGACTCCGTCCGGAGCTGCCTCTGGCAAAAAGAGAAAAAATCGGCCGCACCGTAGACTTCGCTGCCGGCCGCAGCCGCTATATCGGACACCTGCTGTCTATTCCCAGCCGCTCCTACAGCAATATGAAGGTAGGACTGGACTGCTCCAACGGCAGCGCCTCCTCTATTGCCAAGGGAGTCTTCGACGCGCTGGGAGCCAGAACTTCTGTGATCCACAATGAGCCCAACGGACTGAATATCAATGAGAAATGCGGCTCCACCCACATTGAAGAACTGCAGCGCTTTGTAGCGGAGCAGGGTCTGGACGTTGGATTTGCCTACGACGGGGACGCGGACCGCTGCATCGCTGTGGACGAACAGGGAAATGTAGTGGACGGCGACCGGATTATGTATGTCTGCGGCAAATACCTCATGGAGCAGGGAAAACTCAACAGAAATACCATTGTGACCACAGTCATGTCCAACCTGGGGCTGTACAAGGCCTGCCGGCGGGAAGGGATCCGCTGTGAGCAGACGGCGGTGGGAGACAAATATGTCAGCGAAAACATGACAGCCAACGGCTATTCCCTGGGAGGCGAGCAGTCCGGCCATATCATTTTCGGAAAGCATTCCATGACCGGGGACGGAATTCTCACTTCCCTGATGGTTATGGAGGTGCTGCTGGAGAAAAAACGGCCCTTAAGCGCCCTGGCCGGAGAGGTTTCCATCTATCCGCAGCTCCTGAAAAACGTCCGTGTAGCGGACAAAAAAGCGGCCAGAGAGAATCCCCGGGTACAGGCGGCGGTAAAGGCCGTGGAGGAAGCTCTGGGAGAGAACGGACGTATTCTGGTCCGGGAAAGCGGCACAGAGCCGGTGATCCGCATTATGGTGGAGGCACAGACCGATGAAATCTGCCGGAACTATGTGGAGCAGGTGGCTGCAGTCATGGAGGAAGAGGATTTAGTACAGTGAGAAAAATTGCGTCTGTATTTGCGCTTGGGCTCTGCCTTTTGATGCTGGGATGCGCAGCCCGGGATTCCGGCGCCTATGACCGGGGAATGGACGCCTTAAGCCGGGGAGATTACTCCGCGGCTGTCCAGGAATTTCAGACGGCAGCGGATCAGGACGGGAGGAAAGCGGAGGCTTACCGGGGGCAGGGAATCGCCAGCCTGCGGCAGGGGGATTACGCCGGCGCCATCGCGCTGTTTTCCCAGAGCCTGGAGGAGATGAAACACAGCAACAGAAAATTCCGCAGAGATGTTCTTCTCTATCAGGCGGAGGCCTATGAGAAGAACCGGCAGAGCAGCCAGGCCGGGGCGATCTATGACCAGCTGATCAAGGAAGACAAGGATGCCGTATCTTACGTACTCCGGGGCGGCGGCAAACTCCGGGAAGGCGACGCGCAGGGAGCCAGGGAAGATTTTGAACGGGCCCTGGAACAGGAAACTACCTATCAGATCTGTCTGCAGATCTATCAGGTCTGTACGGAGGCAAACCGGGAGGCGGACGGCGCGGAGTATCTGGAGAGAGCTTTGGAGCTTACCCCGGAGGGAGCGGAGGAGTCCAGGCTTCAGGCTCAGGTTTACTATTACCTGGGAGATTATCAGACGGCGCAGGCAGGTCTAAGCGCTGCCGCGGAGGACGGGGACGAGGATTCTCTTCGTATGCTGGGCAGTCTGTATCTGGAAACAGGGGAGACTGCCGGAGCCAGAACCCTTTATGAGAATGCCCTGGAGGAGGGCAGCCATCCGGCGGCAGCCTACAATGGACTGGCTTTGTGCGATATTCTGGAGGAAGACTATGACAGCGCCCTTCGAAATATCCGGCAGGGAATCAGCTGCCGGGACGAAAGCGTAATGAGGGATCTGCTGTATAATGAGATCGTGGTATATGAGCGGCAGCTGGATTTTGAGACGGCACAGTCCAAGATGAGGGAGTTTCTGGAACGGTATCCGGGAGATGAGGAGGCGCTCAGGGAAAATCAGTTTTTACAGAGCCGGTAGCGCCGGTTAAGGAGAAGGAGTGGGCGGATGATTTACAGTATGGAGCAAGAAAAAGAGAGAATGATCCTGGTGGGAGTTTCCGAGGGAAACCAGATGGATGCTTACGCGTCTCTGAAAGAGCTGGAGGAGCTGGCGGAGACGGCGGGAGCGGAGGTGGCTTCCAAAATTCTTCAGAATCGGGAGGGGATCCATCCGGCCACCTACGTGGGAAAGGGAAAGCTGGAGGAGATCCGCCAGCTGCTCTATCATCTGGAGGCCGATGGGGTGATCTGCGACGACGAGCTGACCCCGGCCCAGATGAAAAATCTGGAGGAGGAATTGTCCTGTAAAATTGTGGATCGGACGCTGCTGATTCTGGATATCTTCGCCTCCAGGGCAAGAACCAGCGAGGGAAAGCTTCAGGTGGAGATGGCCCAGCTGAAATACCGGCAGGCCCGTCTGGTAGGTCTGCGCAGTTCTCTTTCCCGTCTGGGAGGCGGCATCGGCACCAGGGGCCCCGGAGAGAAAAAACTGGAGATGGACCGGCGGCTGATTTCCAGCAGAATCGCCGCCCTTCGAAAAGAGCTGGAGGAGGTGCGGCAGCACAGGGACGTTCTGCGGGAGGGCAGGGAAAAAGGAAATTTCCGCACTGCGGCTATTGTGGGCTACACCAATGCGGGAAAGTCCACCCTTTTAAATGTGCTGACCGGAGCGGAGGTTCTGGAGGAGGACGCCCTTTTCGCCACTCTGGATCCCACCACCCGCCTGCTGGATCTTCCGGGCGGCGGAGAGATCCTGCTGACAGATACCGTGGGCTTTATCCGCAAGCTGCCCCATCATCTCATCGACGCATTCAAAAGCACCCTGGAGGAGGCGGTGCTGGCGGACATCATCGTCCATGTAGTGGACGCCTCCAGCCCTCAGATGGAAGAGCAGATGCATGTGGTCTATGAGACCCTCCGGGAACTGGGAGCAGAGGGAAAACCGGTGGTAACTCTGTTCAACAAGCAGGACAAGCTGGAGGCAGAAAAAAGCTGCAAAGATTTGCAGGCGGATTACAGCCTGCGGATCTCCGCAAAAACCGGTCAGGGACTGGAGGAGTTCCGGGCGGTTCTGGAGAAGATTCTGCTGGAACAGCAGATTTATGTGGAGCGGCTGTATCCCTACAGCGAAGCGGGCAAAATCGCCCTGATCCGCCGCCGGGGACGGCTGGTATCCGAGGAATATCTGGCGGAGGGCATTCAGGTAAAGGCTTACGTGCCAAAAGAAATCTACGGGAAAATCTGACTCTTCAGCTGAAATTTCCAGGTATTCCAGTCGAGGTTTTTTTGATTAATATTCTATATATAGATATACAGAAAACACCGCATACAATATGTGGTGTTTTTTTCTGTTGACGCACAGGAGTATCTCTGCTATGATGGCAGTGTACCGCTCCGGGGAGAGAGGCGGAAGCTTTCCCCGGGGCAGATTTTGCGGAAATATCATACAGAGGAGATAGATCATGTTTCAGGTAGAAAAACGGGACGGAGCGGTGGCGGAATTTCAGCTCTCCAAAATATCGGACGCCATCGGCAAGGCCTTTGAGGCGGAACAGAAAAACTACAGTCGGGATATGCTGGAGATGCTGGCGCTGCGGGTGACGGCGGATTTCCAGGAAAAGATCCGGGAGGACCGGATCCAGGTGGAAAAGATCCAGGATTCCGTGGAAAACGTGCTGATCCAGTGCGGGTACGGGGATGTGGCGAAAGCCTACATCCTGTATCGGAAGCAGCGGGAAAAAATGCGCAATATGAAGTCCACCATCCTGGATTATAAGGAGATCGTCAACAGCTACGTGAAGGTGGAAGACTGGCGGGTCAAGGAGAATTCCACCGTCACCTACTCCGTAGGAGGACTGATCCTCAGTAACTCCGGGGCGGTGACCGCCAATTACTGGCTGTCGGAGATCTATGACAACGAGATCGCCCAGGCCCACCGGAACGCGGACATCCATATCCACGACCTTTCCATGCTCACCGGATACTGCGCCGGCTGGTCCTTAAAGCAGCTGATCCGGGAGGGACTGGGAGGCATCGAGGGGAAGATCACATCCTCCCCCGCCAAACACTTAAGCGTCCTCTGCAACCAGATGGTAAACTTCCTGGGGATCATGCAGAACGAGTGGGCGGGGGCCCAGGCTTTTTCTTCCTTTGACACGTACCTGGCGCCTTTTGTCAAGGCGGATCATCTGACCTACCCGGAGGTGAAAAAATGCATTGAGTCCTTTATCTACGGAGTCAACACCCCCAGCCGCTGGGGGACCCAGGCGCCTTTCTCCAACATCACCCTGGACTGGACCGTGCCCGAGGATCTGGCGGAGCTGCCGGCCATCGTAGGGGGAAAGGAAATGGATTTCCGCTACAAAGACTGCAAAAAAGAGATGGATATGGTCAACAAGGCTTTCATCGAGACCATGATCGAAGGAGACGCCAACGGACGGGGCTTCCAGTACCCCATTCCCACCTACTCCATCACTTCGGATTTCGACTGGTCCGATACGGAGAACAACCGCCTGCTGTTCGAGATGACCAGCAAGTACGGAACCCCGTATTTCTCCAACTATATCAACAGCGATATGCAGCCCAGCGACGTGCGCTCCATGTGCTGCCGCCTCCGGCTGGATTTGCGGGAACTGCGGAAGAAGACCGGAGGATACTTCGGCTCCGGGGAGAGCACCGGGTCCGTGGGCGTGGTCACCATCAATATGCCCCGGATCGCGTATCTGTCCAGGAATGAAGAAGAGTTTTACCGCCGTCTGGATCACATGATGGATCTCTCCGCCCGCTCCCTGAAGGTAAAGAGAGAGGTGATCACCCGCCTGCTGAACGAGGGACTGTATCCTTACACAAAACGGTATCTGGGCAGCTTTGCCAATCATTTTTCCACCATCGGCCTGGTGGGCATGAATGAGGCGGGCCTCAACGCCCGCTGGCTGGGAAAGGATATGACCGATCCCGCCACCCAGAGATTCACCAGGGATGTGCTGAGCCACATGCGGGAGCGTCTGGTGAAGTACCAGGAGGAGTACGGGGATCTTTACAATCTGGAGGCCACCCCGGCGGAATCCACCAGCTACCGGCTGGCCAAGCACGACCGGGCTAAATGGCCGGAGATCAAAACGGCCGGAGAAGAGGGGGAGACTCCCTATTACACCAACAGCTCCCACCTGCCGGTGAATTTCACGGAAGATATTTTTGCCGCCCTGGACATTCAGGATCAGATGCAGACCCTTTATACCTCCGGTACGGTGTTCCACGCGTTCCTGGGAGAAAAGCTGCCTGACTGGAAATCCGCCGCCGCCCTGGTGCGGACCATCGCGGAAAACTATAAGCTTCCCTATTATACGCTGTCCCCCACCTACTCGGTCTGCCGGGATCACGGCTACATTGCCGGGGAGCATTTCACCTGCCCCGCCTGCGGAAAACCGGCGGAGGTTTACAGCCGGATCACCGGCTACTACCGGCCGGTGCAGAACTGGAATGACGGAAAAGCCCAGGAATATAAGGACAGAAGGGTTTACCGCATGGACATTTCCGGGTATAATAGGAACGAAGCTGTCCGGGAGGAGAAAAGAGCGGCGGAGAATACGGCAAAGAATACGGCAAAGAGCTCCCCGGAGCGGCCGGGAGAAGGAACAGCGCGGTATCTGTTTACCACCAGCACCTGCCCCAACTGCCGGGTTGCCAGGGAGATGCTGGCGGAGGAGCCCTATGAGGTCATCGACGCGGAGCGGCATCCGGAACTGGTACAGAAATACGGGATTCTCCAGGCCCCCACTCTGGTGGTGCTGGACCACGGGGAGACCTTCAAGTATGTGAACGTCTCCAATATCCAGCGGTACGTGGACAGCCTCTCCATGAACAATCAATAGAAAAGAGGAAAAAATTATGGGACTGAAAGTGGATTCAATCTGTTTGCAGGGCGGCTGGCAGCCGAAAAACGGCGAGCCCAGAATGCTGCCTATCTATCAGAGTACAACCTATAAGTATGACACCAGCGAGGAGATGGGAGCCCTGTTCGATCTGGAGAAAGAAGGATATTTCTACTCCAGGCTGCAGAATCCCACCTGTGACGTGGTGGCTTCCAAGATCTGCCAGCTGGAGGGAGGCGCGGCAGCCATGCTGACTTCTTCCGGCCAGGCGGCTACCATGCTGGCCATTACCAATATCTGCGAAGCGGGAGACCATGTGATCTGCGGAGCCAAGTGCTACGGAGGCACTTCCAACCTGCTGACGGTGACCCTGAAGCGGTTCGGCCTGGAGACCACCCTGGTGGATCAGGACGCTCCGGCGGAGGAACTGGAAAAGGCCTTCCGCCCCAATACCAAGGCGGTGTTCGCGGAGACCATCTCCAACCCGGCGGGAGTCATTCTGGATATTGAGAAATTCGTAAAACTGGCTCACGATCACGGAGTTCCCATGATCTGCGACAATACCTTTGCCACGCCCATTAACTGCCGTCCCTTTGAATGGGGCGTGGACATTGTGACCCATTCCACTACCAAATATATGGACGGACACGCCATGGCGGTGGGCGGAGCCATTGTAGACTCCGGAAATTTTGACTGGATGGCCCACAAGGACAAGTTCCCGGGACTGACCACTCCCGATGAATCCTACCACGGCATCGTCTACGCGGAGAAGTTCGGCAAGGCCGCCTATATTACCAAGGCCACGGCCCAGCTCATGCGGGATATGGGAGCCTGCCAGTCTCCCCAGAACGCCTTCCTCACCAATATCGGTCTGGAAACCCTGCATCTGCGGGTGCCGAGACACTGTGAGAATGCCACGAAAGTGGCGGCTTTCCTGAAAAATCATCCCAAGGTGGCCTGGGTGGAATACGCCGGACTGCCGGGAGACAAATACTATGATCTGGCTCAGAAATATATGCCCAAGGGCGTCTGCGGCGTGCTCTGCTTCGGGCCCAAGGGCGGCCGGGACGGAGCCCTGCGGTTTACCAACGCCCTGAAGATGGTGGCCATTGAGACCCATGTGGCGGATGCCAAGTCCTGCGTCCTGCATCCCGCCAGCCATACCCACCGCCAGCTCAACGACGAGCAGCTGGCGGAAGCCGGCGTACTGCCGGATCTGATCCGCCTTTCTGTGGGCATCGAGGATGCCGACGACATTATCGCGGATCTGGATCAGGCTTTGCAGGCCGTGTAAAAGGAGAAGCAGCATGAAACTGGAGGATATTTTCCGGGAGAAGAAGGCGGAGGCCCTGCTGATCACGGACCCTTATAATATGCGTTATATTTCCGGCTTCCGGGGCGGGGAGGGCATGCTGTTCCTGACCCGGGACCGCCGGGCCCTGATCACAGATTCCCGCTACACCGAGGCGGCGTCACAGGAAACAGACTTTGAAGTCATAGAGGAGAACCGGGGACACCGCCGGACGGCCATTTTAAGGGAACTGTTTTCGGAAACCGGGGCGGAGGCGGCGGGATATGAGGATCAGTCTCTGCGCTGTTCGGAATTCGCGGTCCTGCGGAACGCCCTGCCGGAGGTGAAACACTGGATCCCCCTGGGAGGGAGCGCAGACTGCCTCCGCAGGATCAAAACCCCGGAGGAACTGGAATACCTGAGAAGAGCCGAGGCCATCGGGGACGAAGCCTTCCAGGCCCTGCTGCCCCTGCTGAAACCCGGCATGACAGAGCTGGAAGCGGCGGCGGAACTGGAATATCAGATGAAGAAGCGGGGAGCGGAGGGTTTTTCCTTCGATACCATTATGGCTTCCGGCATCCATTCTTCCATGCCCCACGCCATTCCCTCGGAAAAGAAGCTGGAGAAGGGAGATTTTATCACCATGGATTTCGGCTGCGTGTACCGGGGCTACTGCTCCGATATGACCCGGACGGTGGTGCTGGGGAAAGCCGATGAAAAACAGAAGGAGATCTACGGCATTGTACTGCGGGCCCAGAAGGCGGCCCTGGAGCTGATCCGTGCGGGACTTCCCGGCAGCCGAGTGGACCGGGAAGCCAGGGAGATCATCAAAAAGGCCGGATACGGAGACTGCTTCGGCCACGGCCTGGGCCACAGCGTGGGTCTTTACATCCATGAGGAACCAAGGCTTTCCCCGGGGGACGACACCGTCCTGGAACCGGGAATGATCGAAACGGTGGAGCCGGGGATCTATGTGCCGGGCTTCGGGGGCGTCCGCATCGAGGATATGGTGGCGGTGACGGAGGAGGGCTGCGAGAATCTCACCCATTCCCCCAAAGAACTGATGGAACTGTAAAAACCCGGGCTTTTGCCGGAAAGCGGAGCTGGGGCTTGACTTTTCCGGAGAATGTACGTATTATGGTTCCATACCGTGTTTGCGCGGAAACTACAAAAGTTTGCCTAGGAGGAACAGGAATACATGTATTCATTAGAGGAAGTAAGGGCGGTGGATCCTGAAATTGCGGATCTGATCATGGCGGAGTTGAAGCGCCAGAACAGCCATATTGAACTGATCGCGTCTGAAAACTGGGTATCCAAAGCGGTGATGGCCGCCATGGGAAGCCCTCTTACCAATAAATATGCGGAAGGTTATCCGGGAAAACGTTTCTACGGAGGCTGCCAGTGTGTGGATCAGGTGGAGACTCTGGCCATTGAGAGAGCCAAGAAGCTGTTTGGCTGCACCTACGCCAATGTACAGCCCCATTCCGGCGCCCAGGCCAACATGGCCGTGTTTTTCGCCCTGCTGAAACCCGGCGATACAGTCATGGGTATGAATCTCTCCGAGGGAGGACATCTGTCCCATGGAAGCCCGGCCAATTTTTCCGGCGCTTACTTCCACATCGTTCCCTACGGAGTCAATGGGGAGGGCTTCATTGACTACGATGAGGTGGAGAGGATCGCCAAAGAGTGCCGTCCGAAACTGATCGTGGCAGGAGCCAGCGCCTACGGAAGGACCCTGGATTTCAAGAGATTCCGGGAGATCGCCGATATGGTAGGCGCTTATCTGATGGTGGATATCGCTCACATCGCGGGCCTGGTAGCTACGGGACAGCATCCCAGCCCCATCCCCTACGCGGATGTGACCACCACCACCACCCACAAGACTTTGAGAGGACCCAGAGGCGGCCTGATTCTCTCCAGTGAGGAATTCGCCAAAGAGCATAAGCTGAACAAAGCAGTATTCCCGGGCATCCAGGGCGGACCCCTGATGCATGTCATCGCTTCCAAGGCCGTGTGCCTGAAGGAGGCTTTAAGTCCGGAATTCCAGGAATACGGAAAACAGGTGGTGAAAAACGCCAAGACTCTGTGCCAGGGCCTTATGGACCGGGGCGTGCCCATTGTGTCCGGCGGCACGGACAATCACCTGATGCTGGTGAATCTGGCAGCTATCGGCAGAACCGGCAAGGAAGTGGAAAACCTGCTGGACAGCGTGAATATCACAGCCAACAAGAACACCATCCCCAACGATCCCCAGTCAGCCTTTGTCACCAGCGGCCTGCGTCTGGGCACGCCGGCAGTTACCTCCAGAGGCATGAAAGAAGAGGACATGGAGGTCATTGCCGAAACCATCGCCAGGATGCTGAAGGATCCGGAAGGCTTTGCGGACCAGGCAAGAGCAAACGTAAAAGCCCTGACGGAAAAATATCCTCTGATGTGATTAGTAACATTATAAGAAAATTTGAGATAATCCCCCGGAAAAAACGGTTGACATTTCCGGGGGATAATGCTATGTTAAAAATGGTCATGCGACTGACGGAAGTGGAAGAAACCACAGGGAGCATGATCCTATGAGTAGGCCGACCGTCTGGGCAGAACGCTTGGATTGTCAGGCCTTAATTTTTTGAGAAAAGGAGAAAAGCTATGGAAATGTTATCTCTGGAACAGGATCTGAAGAATAACTCCTACCCCGGAAGAGGAATTGTCATCGGACGTTCCGCAGACGGAAAGTCCGCGGTGGCTGCCTATTTTATTATGGGAAGAAGCGAGAACAGCCGCAACCGGGTGTTTGTGGAGGACGGAGACGGAATCCGCACCCAGGCCTTCGACCCTTCCAAGATGAAGGATCCCAGCCTGATCATCTACGCCCCGGTGCGAGTGCTGGGAAATAAGACCATCGTCACCAACGGGGACCAGACAGATACCATCTATGAGGGAATGGACAAGCAGCTGACCTTTGAGCAGTGCCTGCGCACCCGGGAATTTGAGCCGGACGCCCCCAACTACACCCCCAGGATCTCCGGCATTATGCATGTGGAAGGCGGCTCCTACAGCTACGCCCTTTCCATTCTGAAGAGCAACAACGGCGATCCCGCCCAGTGCAACCGCTTTACTTTTGCCTACAGCGACTGTGTTCCCGGAGAAGGACATTTCATCCACACCTATATGCACGACGGCGATCCACTGCCCAGCTTTGAGGGAGAGCCCAAGCTGGTAGCCATTCCGGACGACATGGACGCCTTTACGGATATGCTGTGGAACAGCCTCAACGTGGATAACAAAGTTTCTCTTTTCGTAAGATATATCAACATTGAAGACGGAACCTTTCAGACCAGGATCGTCAACAAAAACAAATAAGGAGGATTTTTCAAATGAATGAGCTGCAGTTAAAGTACGGATGTAACCCCAATCAGAAACCGTCCCGGATCTACATGACCGACGGAAGCGAACTGCCCATTAAGGTGCTTTCCGGACGCCCCGGATACATCAACTTCCTGGATGCCTTCAACGGCTGGCAGCTGGTGAGAGAACTGAAGAAAGCCACCGGCCTTCCGGCGGCCACCTCCTTTAAGCACGTTTCCCCGGCGGGAGCCGCTGTGGGACTTCCCATGGATGATACGCTGCGGAAGATCTACTGGGTGGACGATATGGGCGAGCTGTCTCCCCTGGCCTGCGCTTACGCCAGAGCCAGAGGCGCGGACAGAATGTCCTCCTTCGGAGATTTTATTTCTCTGTCCGATGTCTGCGATAAAGATACCGCTTCTCTCATTAAGAGAGAGGTTTCCGACGGCGTCATCGCCCCCGGATATACCGAGGAGGCTCTGGAAATCCTGAAATCCAAGAAAAACGGCAACTACTGCGTGATCCAGATCGATGAGGACTATGTTCCCGCTCCCCTGGAGCACAAGGAGGTTTTCGGCGTCTGCTTTGAGCAGGGAAGACAGGAGCTGCCCATCGACGATGCCCTGCTGTCCAACATTGTGACAGAGAACAAGGATCTGCCGGAGAGCGCTCTGAGAGATTTGAAGATCTCCCTGATTACCCTGAAATACACCCAGTCCAACTCTGTCTGCTTTGTGAAAGACGGACAGGCCATCGGCATCGGCGCCGGACAGCAGTCCCGTGTACACTGCACCAGACTGGCCGGCCAGAAGGCGGACAACTGGTGGCTGCGCCAGAGCCCCCAGGTACTGGGCCTGCAGTTTGTAGACGGCATCCGCAGAGCGGACCGGGACAACGCCATTGATGTTTATATTGGGGAAGAGTACATGGATGTGCTGGCAGAAGGCGCATGGCAGAAGATCTTCAAGGTAAAACCGGCGGTATTTACCAGAGAGGAAAAGAGGGCCTGGCTGGACAAGATGGAGGGCGTGACCCTGGGCTCTGACGCCTTCTTCCCCTTCTCCGACAACATCGAGAGAGCCCATAAGAGCGGCGTGAAATATGTGGCGGAGCCTGGCGGTTCCGTTCGGGACGACGCGGTGATTGAGTGCTGCAACAAGTATGGAATGGTTATGGCCTTTACCGGAATCCGTCTGTTCCATCACTGATCCACGCGTGGTTTCATCGGGTCATTGGATACCAGAAAAAGTTCAGAAAACAAAAAGGGCGGCCGCTGACAGGCTGCCCTTTTTTTCGGCGGAGAAAAATCAGAAAGGCGGAGGAGAAAAGATGCGTCAGATGGAATTCAAAATGGAACGGCAGGGGCTGCTGGAGGTGGGACAGGAGGTGCAGGTGACAGAAAGCGCGCTTCCCACTTCCTATTATTATACCATTGTTCCGGCTGTGGCTATGAGCAAAAATTATCAGGCCTATGAGCGGCTGAAATCCACCGCTGGGATTGTGAGGGAGATCCGGCAGACCAGCAGAGGATATTATACCATTGTGGAGTTTGAGGAAGAAGAGCCTGTGTGAGCCGGGATCGAGCCCTTGCCAATTCGGGGGAAAATCTGTATAATCAGAAGACAGAGCAGGAGGGAAATCGTATGAAGAGCTATGAAGCAGTGTGGGAGATATTTAACCAGTGTCCCAACAATCAGATGCGGGATGTTTTCTTTGAGGAACTGGAAATCGAGGATCCGGAGAAATATATTCAGGAAAAATTCAAGGACAAAGAATTCACCTACGATAAGACCGTCCAGGAAGACGGCACGATTATCTTCGATATTGTGACTTCCGGAATCAGACAGAGGTACAGTTTTACAGAATGCTAGAGGAGAGATCGGATGCATACAGAGCATACATCAGCAGGAAAGCACAGGCATGTGCTGGAAGACGGCACAGTCATTGAACATACCCATGAGCACACCCATGCCCATACCCATCAGAATACCAAGGCAGTGCTGAACCGGCTGTCCCGGGCCATCGGCCACCTGGAATCCATCAAACGCATGGTGGAGGATGGACGGGACTGCAGCGAAGTGCTGGTTCAGCTCTCCGCGGTGAAGGCGGCCATCAATAATACAGGAAAAGTGATTCTTCACGATCACATAGAACACTGTATTGTAGACGCGGTGGAGAGCGGCGACATGAAGGCTCTGGAAGAACTGAACGCGGCCATCGATCAGTTTATTAAGTAAGGCAGGGCGCCCTTGACACTTTCTGACAGGATGACTACAATGAATTGTGTTTCGCGGTGGATGAAGCTTTGCGCTATAAAATTAACACCAATTTATGCGAGGAGGAGAAACAATGGCTAAGGAATGCAGCAATGAAAATTGCTCAAAAGAGAGCTGCGAGGGATGCCCCAGCAGGGAGAAAAAGCCGGATTTTCATGTGGATCTGAACCAGTATTCCCGCGTGTCCCATGTGGTGGGAGTGGTCAGCGGAAAAGGCGGCGTAGGCAAATCATTTGTGACAGCGTCTATGGCCAATGCCATGGCAGCGATGGGATACCGGGTGGGAATCCTGGACGCGGATATTACCGGACCCTCCATTCCCCGGATGTACGGCCTTCACGGAACTGCAGGGGTGGATGACCAGGGCATCCAGCCGCCGGAAACGGCCAACGGAATCAAAGTGATGTCCGTCAATCTGCTGCTGCCGGGTGAGGACGAGCCGGTAATCTGGAGAGGGCCGGTGATCGCCAGTATGGTGAAACAGTTCTGGAGCGATGTAGTCTGGGGAGATCTGGATTATCTTTTTGTGGATATGCCTCCGGGAACCGGGGATGTGCCGCTGACGGTATTCCAGTCTCTGCCGGTGGATGGAATCCTGGTAGTGACCTCTCCCCAGGAACTGGTGGAGATGATCGTCACCAAAGCCTATAAGATGGCTCTGATGATGAATATTCCGGTGCTGGGCCTGGTTGAGAATTACAGCTATATTGTCTGTCCGGACTGCGGAAAGAAAATCCCGGTATTCGGAGAGAGCAATGTGGATCATGTGGCGGGGCAGATGGGAATTCCGGTTCTGGGAAAACTTCCCATTGTGAGCCGTCTGGCAGCCCTGGCGGACCAGGGACGGTTTGCGGAAGTCCTGAATGAAAATCTGGACGACGCCGCTGTGGCTATGAGAAAACTAAGCGCTGAGAAGTAAAAGATTCGGGCAGAATGCCGGAAATTGCAGACAGAAAATGTATAATCTGCATAAGAATAGAGGGAAAGCGCCGGGAAATTCGTCATTTCCCGCATTGACATTTTCAGCCAAAAAGTGAGATACTACAGAGCAAAGAAAAGGACCTGTAAAAAAACAGGAAAATTTCTTGTACCCAAAAGTCTCATATAAGAAAGGATGATCAAAATGCCTGAAACAAAAGTAATGTTTCACGATGCAGAAGAAGTTGAAGAATTTGTAAACGCCGCTTCCCGATGCGATTTTGACATTGACATTTTTTATAACCGCATCGTGATCGATGCCAAGTCTATTCTGGGTATTCTGAGCATGGGGCTTTCCCGGGCGCTGACAGTACAGTGTTACGGCGAGAATCCTGAATTCAATAAGACGCTGCGGAAATTCGCAGTAGCCTGAAAGTGACAATTCCTGTGAAGGGAAAGCCGTAAAGGCTGAAGTTGGATACAGAACAGAGAGCCGTCTGAGAGCAGCAGTGCTTTTGGGCGGCTTTCCTCATTGAAGCGGCTGATTGGAACGTGTTCCGGAAGGAGGCTGCCGCTATGGAGATAAAAAAGAAAATCCGCATTTCCGTCCGCGGCCTGGTGGAGTTTTTGCTTCGCAGTGGCGATCTGGACAACCGCAGGGGCGGTTTCGCGGAGCGGGAGGCCATGCAGATGGGCAGCCGGCTCCACCGGAAAATTCAGAAGAGCATGGGCGGGGCGTATCAGGCCGAGGTGCCTCTGCGGTTTGAAAAAGAGTACGAGCATTTTGTCCTTTCTGTGGAAGGCCGGGCGGACGGGATTTTTACGGACCAGCAGGGGACAGCCATTGATGAGATCAAAGGCATCTTCCAGAATCTGGAACGGCTGGAGGAACCCCTGCCCCTGCACCTGGCCCAGGCAAAGTGTTATGCGTATATCTACGGTCTGGAACGGAAATTTGAAAAAATCGGCGTGCAGCTGACTTACTGCCAGATAGAGACAGAGGAGATCCTGAGATTCCGGGAAACGTATACTCTGGAGGAACTGGATCTGTGGTTTTCGGAGCTTCTGGATCAGTACCGGAATTGGGCGGAGGCCCAGTGGCAGTGGGAGCAGAAGCGGGATGCCTCCATGAAAGGGCTGGAGTTTCCCTTCCCCTACCGTCCCGGCCAGCGGGACCTGGTCGCCGCGGTTTACAGGAGCATTCTCCGGCGGAAGCAGCTGTTCGTTCAGGCTCCCACCGGAGTGGGGAAAACCATGTCCACCGTGTTCCCGGCAGTGCGGGCCTGCGGGGAAGGCCTGGGAAGCAGGATCTTCTATCTGACAGCCAAGACCATTACCAGGACGGTGGCGGAGGAGGCTTTTTCCCTTCTGAAGGACCGCGGCCTGGCGTTTAAAGTCCTGACCATTACCGCAAAAGAAAAGATGTGCGTGCTGGAAGAGCCGGACTGCAGTCCCGCCGCCTGTCCCAGAGCCCGGGGGCACTACGACCGGATCAATCAGGCGGTATTTGAAATTCTCACCGGACAGAGCCGGTATCAGCGGGAGGATATCCTGGCTCAGAGTGAGAAGCGGCAGGTCTGTCCCTATGAACTGGAATTGGAGCTGGCGTCCTGGATGGACGCTATTATCTGCGACTATAATTATGTTTTTGATCCGGATGTGAAGCTGCGCCGCTTTTTCGGGGAGGGCAGCCGGAAGGAGGATTTTATCTTTCTCATCGATGAGGCCCATAACCTGGTGGAGCGGGGACGGGAGATGTACAGCGCGGAGGTCTGCAAGGAGGATTTTCTGGAAATGAAGAAAAAAATCCGGGTTTACAGCAAAAAGCTGGAGCGGGCCCTGGAGCGGTGCAATCACCAGCTGCTGCTCTATAAGAGGGAATGTGACAGGATTCAGAGATTTGAATCCGTGGGCGCCTTCGCTATGCTGGCCGCGGGACTTCTGGGAGAGCTGGAGGAATTCCTCCAGGATCTGGAGGAAGGTCCTCTGAGGAAGGAAGTTTTGGAGTTTTATTTTCGCGTGCGGGCCTTCGTTTCTATTTATGATCTGGTGGACAGCAATTATCTGATCTACGGGCGCCATGGGGAGGACGGACGTTTCTGCCTGAAGCTCTGCTGCGTAAACCCGGCCGCGAACCTTCAGAACTGTCTGGACAAAGGCCGCGGCGCCGTGTTCTTTTCCGCCACTCTGCTGCCGGTAACCTATTATAAAACCCTTCTCAGCGGCAGGGGGGAGGAGGATTACGCGGTCTATATTCCCTCGCCTTTTGATCCCGGGAAGCGCCGGCTGCTCATCGGACGGGATGTCAGCAGCCGCTACAAGCGCCGGGGTCCGGAGGAGTACCGGCGGATGGCGGAATATATCCATGCGTTCGTGCGGGCCAGGCAGGGAAATTACATGGTATTCTTTCCTTCCTATTTAATGCTGGAAGAGGTCTATGACACTTACCGGAGGGAATACGGAGGGGAGAACTGCCTCTGTCAGACCCCTTCCATGCAGGAGCGGGAGCGGGAAGAATTTCTTCAGGCTTTCCGGGAGAATACAGGGGAGACGCTGATCGGCTTCTGCGTCATGGGAGGAATCTTTGCGGAGGGCATCGACCTTTCCGGAGAGAAACTCATCGGCGCCCTGGTGGCAGGCACCGGTCTTCCCCAGATCAGCGATGAGAGAGAGCTTCTGCGGAGATTTTATGAGGAGAAGGGGGAAAACGGCTTTGACTATGCCTACCGCTTCCCCGGAATGAACAAAGTTCTCCAGTCCGCCGGGCGGGTGATCCGCACCACGGAGGACCGGGGCGTCATTGCGCTGCTGGACGACCGCTTCTGCAGCCGGGAATACCGGGCGCTGTTTCCCAGGGAGTGGTCCGACGCGGCGGTCGTTACTCTGAGAGAGCTGCCGGGCATTCTGCGGGAATTCTGGGACCGGACTCAGGAATGAATCCCCGTCCCGGCGGCGTCTGTAAAAAATCGGATAAAGGCCCGGGCTGCCTGGGGCACCGGCAGCTGGGCGTTGTGGGCGATGACCAGCTGCCTGGCAGGCAGTTCCTCGGTGATCCGCACTTTGAACAGGCTGGAGGCCCGGGTCAGGCAGTAATCCGGCACGAAGGCTATGCCCAGGCCGATGCTGGCCAGATCCACCAGCAGATCGTTGCTGCCCAGCTCGATTTCCGGCACCAGATCCAGCTGGTGCTGCTGAAACAGCTGGTGGAGAAATTCGCTGGTAGTGCTTTTTCGGTCCAGCATGAGAATGGGGTGCCGCAGCAGTTCTTTCAGGGTGAGGGTTTTATCCATCAATTCCGGATAGTGCTCCCGGCTGGCAATGAATACATCCTGAAAGGTGTGGATGGGAATGGCTGCCGTCCGGTCTGTAAGCCGGGAATTGGGATAGTTGGTGACAATGAGATCCACCTGGCCGGATTCCAGCAGATCCACGCAGCGGGTAGAGGTCTGATTGGTGACCTTAATGTGAACCCCGGCGTGCTCCCGGTGAAACCGGTTCAGATAGGGCACCAGGAAATAGCGGCAGATGGTGTCGCTGGCTCCGATACGGATCTGGCCGCCCCCCAGGGCGCTGGACTCCATGATCTGAGCCTCCCCCCGCTGGATCAGGTTTACCGCCGGCTCCACGTAGCGGAAGAGGATTTCCCCTTCGGGGGTCAGCTGCACCCGTTTGGTGCTGCGGATAAAGAGGGTGATGCCCAGTTTTTTTTCCAGAACTTTGATGGACTGGCTTACCGCTGACTGAGAGATAAAAAGCTGTTTGGAGGCCTCGGAAAAGCTTAAGGAAGAGGCCACGTGGTAAAAAACCTTATATAATTCATAATTGATATCCATGAGGAACGCTCCTTTGCCTTGTTAAGGGAATTGTACCATATTATTTCCGGTTGGAAAAGTCACCCGCGCCGGGGCGGAACCCCAATGGGGAGGGGCTGTTTTGCTTGAAACTAGAAAGAATATTGTATATAATGAGAAAAATAACAGAGAACGGGAAATCGGCGGTGAAAAAGAAAAAAAGTGATTATAAAAGCGGAAGCGGACAGGATGTCCGTTTTTCTGTCAGGAAAAAAATCGCGCTGCTGGCGCTGACAGTGACCTTCCCTTTTCTTTTGCTGGCAGTAGTGATTCTGATCTATATGACCGGGTACAGCCGGAATTATGACCAGATTGTAAGCAATATGACAGTGGCCAATAATTACAACCTGGATTTTAAAGAGGAGATGGACGAGAGCCTGTATAAACTGGTAGTAGGCTATGTGTCTTTTGAGAATATTTCCGACAAAGAGAATCTGGAAGATCCCTACCAGCTGATCGATGAACTCAGAAGCGAGTTTTCAAATCTGCTGGACATAACCACAGATCCGGAGAGCCGGGTCTGGCTGCGGAGCCTGCTGAGAAATATCGACACCCTGGAGGAACGGGTGGATGACGTTGTGGAAAATATAAAAATCGGCGGCAGGTACGATGAAAATATCAAAGAGCTGGATAATAACATTTATATCCTCACGGAATTGATCCAGGACGATATTCAGTACTATATTTATTATCAGACCCGGAGCATGGAGGCGGTCAACAACAATCTTCATCTGCAGATCTCCCGCTTTATCGCTCTGTGCAGTGTCCTGATCGCTGTTTTGGCCCTGCTGACGGCGTTTTTGGTCCGTCTCATTACTTCCCACATTCTGCGGCCGGTGAGGCAGCTGTATGACGCCACCCAGAAAATCGCCGAGGGAAATTTTGAAGTGGAGGCCGATGAGAATTCCCGGGACGAGATTGCCGTGCTGGCCCGGGGCTTCAATGAGATGGCGGGCAACATGCAGAATCTTATCGAGAAGATTAAGGAGGATGAAGGGAAAATGCGCCGGGCGGACCTGCGGATCCTTCAGGAGCAGATCAACCCCCATTTTCTGTACAATACCCTGGATACCATTGTGTGGCTCATCGAGGGGAAAAAGCCAGACCAGGCTGTGAATATGGTAGTGGCTCTGTCGGAACTGTTCCGGCTCTCCCTCAGCAAGGGGAAGGAATTTATTACTCTGGGGGAAGAGGAGCGGCATATCCGCAGCTATCTGGAAATCCAGGAGGTCCGCTACCGGGATATTCTGGAATATGATATCCAGTTTGACCAGGTGCTGTATGAGTATAAAATCCTCAAGCTGACGCTGCAGCCGGTGGTGGAGAATGCCCTTTACCACGGGATCAAATATAAGAGAGCCCGGGGATACATTCACATTAACGGCGAAAAGAAGGGGGATGTGATTTACCTGACCGTGCGGGACAACGGAGTGGGAATGGACAGGGAGGAGCTGGAAAGTATCCAGAGGGAGATCAGCCAGCCCTGCCAGGAGACGGAGAAAGGATTCGGGCTCGCCAATGTAAACGAGAGGATCCGCATGTATTTTGGAAAGGAATACGGCATGACCATCAACTCGGAAAAGGGAAAAGGAACCACTGTGGAAATCCGGATTCCGGCCATCAAAGAGGAAGAGGGCGGCAGAGAAGAAAAATGAAAAACAGAGAAAAAATATATCCGGCCCGGAACCTTCGGCGAAAGCTTCGCGGCGCCGGGGCGCTTCTGGCTGCGGCCCTGCTTTTTCTGTCCGGGTGCGCCAGCCGGATTTCCGCGCCGGAGGAGGATGATATGAGGACTCCGGTGGACGAGAATCTCATCGTTGTGGGAGTTTCCCAGCTGGGCAGCGAGTCTGTCTGGAGGACAGCCAATACCGCCTCCATCCAGGAGGTTTTTACAAAAGAAAAGGGTTATTTTCTGATTTTTGACAACGCCAGGCAAAAGCAGGAAAATCAGATCAAAGCCCTGCGAAGCTTTATTTCCCAGGAAGTGGATTATATTATCTTTTCTCCGCTCATGGAGGAAGGCTGGGATACGGTTCTGCAGGAGGCCAAAGACGCGGGGATTCCGGTGATTCTCATCGACCGCATGGTGGATGTGGAAGATCCCTCCCTGTACAGCACCTGGATCGGTTCCGATTTTGAAAAGGAGGGGACAGAAGCCGGGTGGATTCTGGAGAAATGTCTGGAAGAGCAGGGCAGACAGGAGGAAGACATCAATATTGTGGTCCTGAAGGGAACGGAAGGTTCCAGCCCTACCATCGGGCGCACGGAAGGGTTCGGGCAGATTGCCGCCCTTCATGAAAACTGGAAAATCCTGGAACAGGCTGACGGAGAGTTTACGACTGCCAAAGCCAGGGAAGAGATGAGCCGTCTGCTGACAAAATATGAGGACATTGATGTGCTGATTTCCCAGAATGATGATATGACCTTCGGGGCGCTGGACGCTCTGCGGGCGGCCGGAAGATCTCCGGAGTCCGGGGATGATATGATTATCTTATCCTTTGACGGGACCCGGAAAGCGCTGGAGCTGGTGGAGTCCGGGGTGATTTACGCGGATCTGGAATGCAATCCCCAGCAGGGAGAGTATCTGGAAGAGGTGATCCAGAAGCTGGAGGCCGGACAGGAAATTGAAAGAATCTATTATGTTCCGGAAAAAATATTTACCAGGGACAATGTAAGCCGTTATATTGAAGACAGAACTTATTAACAGGAGAAGAGCAAAGCATGTTAAAAGTTTTTTTGGTGGAAGATGAAAGCCTGATCCGGGAGGGGCTTCGGGATGAAATACCGTGGGAGCAGTACGGCTTCCGGTTTGCCGGGGAGGCGGCGGACGGGGAAATGGCGCTGCCGCTGATCCGAAAAACCCGTCCGGACGTGCTGATTACGGATATAAAAATGCCGTTTATGGACGGTCTGTCTCTCAGCAAGGTAGTGCATATGGAACTGCCCAAAACCAAGATCGTCATCATCAGCGGATACGATGATTTCGAGTACGCCAGGCAGGCCATCGAGGTAGGCGTGGACCAATATCTGCTGAAGCCTATTACCAGGCAGGCCATGCGGAAAACCCTGCTGGAAATGAAGGAAAAAATTGAATCTGAGCAGGAACAGAATGATTACCAGGCTCAGTTCCAGAATGAAATGCATGAATATGAGCAGTTTTCCAGACGGCGTTTTTTTGAGCGGGTGCTGGAAGGAGAACTGACCGTCCGGGAGATTTATGACGAGGCGGCCAAACGTTCCATTGAAATCGCCGCGCCATGCTATAATCTGCTGCTGCTGTATCTGCAGGAAAAGAATTCGGGTACCATGGAAGAGCAGATGAAATTTATGCGGACCCAGGAGGAAATTCTCCACTATTTTCTGAGACATCCGCAGTACATTCTGTTTCGCTGGAATGTAAACTGCTACGGCGTGCTGATCAAGGGAGAGGCGGATCAGATTGACAAACTGACGGAAAAGGGAATGGACCATGTGCGCCAGATCTGTGAGGAACATGAAGCGTATCTGGAGTGGTACGTAGCGGTGGGAAATCCGGTGGAACGGCTCAGTGTCCTTCCTGAGTGCTACAAGCAGGTGAACCACTATTTCGCCTACCGGTTTATCGCGCCGAATATTCATGTGCTGGGGGAAAATACCCTGGTGGATTACTTTAACACCCAGGACGAAAAAGATTTTGATGTAGTGGATCCGGCCAAGATGGATCCGGAGATCATCCGGGACTTTCTGGTCAGAGGAAGCATCGGGGAGATTCAGGAGTTTGCGGAAAGCTATCTGATGAATATTCGTGAGGCGCTGAAGTCCCGGATGTTCCGGGATTATGTAATTATGAACATCCGTTTCGCGGTGCTTGGCTTTGTGGATTCTCTGGCAGGCGCCCGGGAAGAATTCCGGGGAAAAATGAACGCATGGCAGCACGATATGCAGATGAAGCCGGATCAGGTCAGGGATTATTTTGTAGATATGCTTCAGGCGGCCATCAGTCTTAGGGATGAAGACAGCGACAACCAGAGCAAAAAAATGCTCCGGCGCGCCCTGGAATATATAGACAGAAATTTTGAAAACGAGACCCTGACCTTAAACAGCGTAGCGGCGGAGGTCAGCGTCAGCGCCAATTATCTGAGTACCATTTTCAGCCAGAATATGCAGAAAACATTTATAGAATATGTCACCGGAAAACGAATGGAGAAAGCGAAAAAGCTCCTGCGGGACACAGACCGTTCTTCCGGAGAAATTGCCCGGGCGGTGGGATACAAAGATCCCCACTATTTCAGCTTTGTGTTCAAGAAAACACAGGGGATCAGTCCCAAGGAATACCGCGCGGGGAAAAAAAGAACGACATAAATCAGAGGCCGGCATTTGTGCTGGACCGGGTATTCAGAAACCAGGAGACTTCCTGCGGGCCAGCGGGAAGTCCTTTTAATTTATGAAGCATCATTTCCGCAGCCAGAGTACCCATTTCGTGGGGATGGTGGGAAAGGGTGGTCAGGGAAAATATATCTGAACGGCTGAGGTAGGTGTTGTCGAAGGAGACCACCGCCAGATCCTCCGGAATCAGAAAGCCCCGGAGCCGCAGTTCCTGAAGCAGGTAATAGGCGATCTGGTCATTGTAGCAGACCACTGCCGTGCATCCGTTCAGCGAATGGCGGATCATATCCTGGAGGAACCGTGTATCGTGAGCCTGAACCAGGCGTTCCAGATCATAACTGTCGTACCAGCGTATGATGCTGTCGTCAATGGATAGGCCGGCGCTTTGTATGGCTTCCGTAAAACCCTGATACCGCTCGATGCCCTGCATATCATCCGATTTAAAAACAGCTCCGATGGAAGTATGCCCCTGAGAAGCCAGATGCTGGATCAGCAGGGAACTGCCGTGAAGATTATCATCCTTGACGTAGAGACAATTTGGAAGATCAGGATAATAATTATGAAGAAATACAACCGCGGTTCCCCGGCGCATCAGCCGGCGGTAAAGATCCAGATTGGGATTGGGCAGAGCGCTTTTGCAGCCCTCGGCAATGATGCCCTTTACAGGTTCTTTCAGCAGAGCGCTCAGAATCCGCCGTTCGTTGTCCACTCTGTTTTCTGTGACATATGCTTTGCAGGAAAAACCGCTTTCGGACAAAGAGTGGCTGATATCCTCCAGGATTCCCGGGTAAATATAGTCTGTATCGCTGGAGACAAGGACAGCTACTACGTTGCGGGAAAGATCGGAAGAGAGCCCGGTAATATAGGAGCCGCTTCCTCTCTTTTTTGTAATCAGTCCCTTGGACTCTAAAAGGGAAAGGGCCTGGCGGACAGTCTGGCGGCTGACCATGTATTGATCGCATAAAGCCTGCTCGGTAGGAAGCTGATTGATTCCCTTCTTTATATAAGAGGGGATCAGCTCCTCTAATCGGAGAGCGAGCCATTTGTATTTAATAGCCATGTTTTTACCTCCTGAAAGTATGTACGGGGATAAATATTTTACTGGAAAAGGAATTCCCCTATTTTAATATGTGAAAAAATCAAAAAAACAGATGAAAAAATCAAACTTTCTGGCGAGTTTTGGTAAAAATACACAAAGAAAATCCTCTGTAAAATTCTGGAAAAAAGAACTTCATCAGAAAAAAACACACGATTATCGGAAAAAATCCAACAAAAAAAGCAGTCTTGTATTCGAAATATATTCTAGCAGAAAAAAATTGTATTGTAAATGACCAACAAAGATGAAATTCAGCTGCATATAAGCATTGATAAAGAAATCAAAAAAGTGATAGGATTAAACCACAAGAGAACAAGTGGTTCTAATCACTAAGAAATAGGGAGGTAACACAATGAAAAGAAAATTAATTGCAGCATTACTGGTTTCCGCTATGGCAGTAAGCCTGGCGGCATGCGGCTCTTCCGAGGAGACCAAAGATGTCAGCACAAACAGCGGATCTGACACCACCACTACCAGCAATGGAAGCGCGGCGGACGCAGATGAGGGTTCCGCGGCAGCAGACGGAGAGCTGATCAAAGTTGGTATCATCAACAACGACCCCAACGAGTCCGGATACCGTACCGCCAACGATGCGGATATGAAAAAAATGTTCACCGAGGCTAACGGATACGAGGCTTCTTTCGCATACAGCCTGAAGAACGATGAGCAGATCGCAGCCGCTCAGAAGTTCATCCAGGACGGTGTAGATTACCTGCTTCTGTCCGCGGCTGATACATCAGGCTGGGACGGCGTTCTGCAGGACGCTGCTGACAACGGAATCGGCGTAATCCTGTTCGACCGTACCATCGATGCTGATGAGAGCATGTATCTGGCTTCCATCGTTTCCGATATGAGAGCTGAGGGCGACACCGCCTGCAACTGGCTGAAAGATGAGGGACTGGATTCCTACAACATCATTCACATTCAGGGTGTTATGGGCTCTGCCGCTCAGGTAGGACGTACAGAGGCGCTGAATGAGATGGCTAAAGCTGAGGGATGGAACATCGTAACCCAGCAGACCGCAGAGTGGAACGCAGAGAAAGCTCAGCAGATCGTTCAGTCTGTAATCGATCAGGGTACTGAGTTCAACGTAATCTACGCGGAGAACGATGATATGGCTAAAGGCGCTGTGGCAGCTCTGGATAAGGCAAATATCTCCCACGGAAAAGACGGCGATGTAATCATCATGGGCTTCGATACCAATAAGTGGGCTCTGGAAGAGGTTAAGGCCGGAAGATGGAACTACGACGGACAGTGCAATCCTTATCAGGCTTCTTACATCGATGAGATCATCCAGAAAGATCAGGCCGGCGAGGAGATCACCGAGAAGAAGATCATCATGGAGGAGAAAGGCTTCGACTGCGATACCATTACACAGGAAGATATTGACACCTACGGAATCTGATCTGATACAAAGGAACAGACAAGCAGCTTAGCATAATGTCAAAGAGCGTGGTGCAGCGGAATAAAAGTACGTATGCTCTGCGCTCTTTGTATGATGTGAGCATTTTGGCAGGACAGGCTGCCTTGTGCAAATAAAAAATGTAAGGAGTGAATGTACGGGTGAAAGAGAATTCTGTATTGGAAATGAGAAACATACACAAAAGCTTTCCCGGAGTACGTGCACTGCAAGGCGTGGACTTTACCCTCTGTGAAGGTGAAATCCATGCGTTGATGGGTGAGAACGGAGCTGGAAAATCAACTCTGATCAAGGTTCTGACCGGCGTCTATGAGAAAGATGAAGGTGAAATCTATCTCAAAGGCCTGAACAAGCCGGCAGTAATCAAATCTCCCCAGGATGCACAGAATCTTGGAATCAGCACTGTGTATCAGGAGATTACCCTCTGCCCCAATCTGACAGTGGCGGAGAACATGTACATCGGCCGAGGCAAAGGCCAGATTACAAACTGGAACAAAATGAATAAGGATGCCGACAAGATTCTCCAGAATCTGGGCATACCGGCCAGGGCAAACCAGCAGCTGGGCAGCTGCTCCATCGCCATTCAGCAGATGGTGGCAATCGCCCGTGCGGTGGATATGGACTGTAAGGTTCTGATCCTGGACGAGCCCACCTCCTCTCTGGATGATTCCGAAGTGGAGAAGCTGTTCGGACTGATGAACGATCTGAAGGCCAGAGGCGTAGGAATCATCTTCGTTACCCACTTCCTGGATCAGGTGTACGCGGTCTGTGATAAGATCACAGTTCTCAGAGACGGACAGCTGGTAGGGGAATATGTGATCGAGGATCTGCCGAGAGTACAGCTGGTTGCCAAGATGCTGGGCAAGGAGCTGGACGACATGGAGGATATCAAGGGAGAGGCAGCCGTATATTCCGGCGCGGACGCGGACCAGAACCTGCTGGAGGCAGAGGGACTGCAGAGCGACGCCGGTATCAAGCCTTTCAATTTCCATATCAAAAAAGGCGAAGTCAACGGATTTACAGGTCTGCTGGGATCCGGACGAAGCGAGTCTGTCCGGGCAATCTTCGGCGCCGACCATGTGCTGAAGGGCAGCGTAAAGGTAGAGGGCAAGACAGTGAAGATCCACAAACCGCTGGATGCTATGAAAGCTGGTATTGCGTATCTTCCGGAAGACCGTAAGATTGACGGTATTGTAGGCGACCTTTCTGTCCGCGAGAATATTATCTTGGCGGCTCAGGTTCTGAAGGGCTTTTTCCATCCCTTCTCCAAGGCGCAGGCCAATAAGTTTGCGGATGAATACATAAAACTTCTGGAGATCAAGACGGCTTCCGCGGACACGCCCATTAAGTCTCTGTCCGGCGGTAATCAGCAGAAATGTATCCTGGCCCGCTGGCTGCTGACTCATCCCAAGTATCTGATCCTGGATGAGCCCACCCGCGGTATTGATATCGGAACAAAGATTGAAATTCAGAAGCTGGTGCTGAAGCTGGCCTCCGAGGGAATGAGTGTTACCTTCATCTCCTCTGAGACAGATGAGATGCTCCGAACCTGCTCCAGACTGATTGTCATGAGAGACCGCCGGGTAGTAGGAGAACTCTCCGGTCAGGAGCTGACTCAGACCAAGGTTATGGAGACGATTGCAGGAGGTGAAGCATAATGGCGGAAAAGAAATTAAATAGTCCCGGAGGAATCTCGCGCCTGTTTCGGATGCAGATGTTCATTCCGATCGTTGCGCTGATCATTCTGGCGGTTTTCAACCTGATCCTGGATCCCGGATTTTTCTCAATTACCATGGGTACCAACAGTGCCGGTGATCCGGTCCTGAGCGGATACCTGATCACAATCCTGGACAATGGTTCTGAGGTTGCCATTCTGGCCATCGGTATGACCCTTGTCACTGCGGCCTGCGGCGGACAGGACATCAGCGTAGGTGCTACCACGGCTATTGCCGGTTCCGTAATCCTGCGGATCCTGGTGGGCGGCGGAGACGGAGAGCTCCAGGCCCCCATTATCGTAGCTTTCCTGGTAGCATGTATTGTATCTATGCTGTTTGGCGCTTTCAACGGCGTGCTGGTTTCAATCTTTAACATCCAGCCCATGGTGGCCACGCTGATTCTGTATACAGCCGGCCGTTCCATTGCCGCGTGGATCAACAACAACGAGCTTCCGATTGTTACCGATCCTTCCTATACATATTTCGGCGGATTTATCCCCGGTATTCCGATCCCGACGCCCTTCTTTATCGCGGCGATCTGTGTGATCGTGATTATGCTGGTTCTGAAATTTACAAACCTGGGCCTGTATACCCAGGCGGTAGGTATCAATGCCAGCTCCTCCAGACTGAACGGTATCAATCCTACCTTTATCAAGTTCCTGAGCTTCGTTATCCTGGGCCTGTGCGTGGCTGTGGTAGGTCTGATTAAGACCAGCCGTATCTCCACCATTAACTATTCCGTTATTGCCAAGGATATCGAGATGGACGCCATCCTGGCGGTGGCTCTGGGCGGAAACGCGCTGAGCGGCGGTAAATTCAACATTATGTCTTCTGTACTGGGCGCCTATGTCATTCAGTTCCTGACCACCACCCTGTACAAGCTGCAGGTTTCCTCCGACGCTCTGCCGGCATACAAAGCAGTAGTCGTAATCGTGCTGGTAGTTATCAGCGCTCCGGCTGTAAAGGCAAAATTCGCGTCCATCGGAAAGAAAATGAGAGCAAGAAAGGAGGCCGCATAAATGGCAGGAAAAGGAAATGCGGAGAGCAAAGCCATGCCGAAAAGAGGCATGACAGATTCCAATAAGCTGCTCCTGATTACAATTATTGTTTTTGTGGCGATGTATGCGGGTGCCATGATCTTCCTGGGCGAAGGCTTCCTGAAGGTTCAGACCTTCTGCAACCTTTTGAACAACAACGCGGCTCTGATCATCACGGCCTGCGGTCTGAGCATCGTCATGATTACCGGCGGTATCGATATCTCCGTCGGAGGCGTGGTGGCTCTGGTAAGTATGAGCTGCGCGGTAAATCTTGACTACCTGAACGGAAATATCTTCACCTCCATTATGGTGGCTCTGGGCATCGGCCTGGCTTTCGGCATTGTGCAGGGATTCCTGGTAGCTTATCTGGACATCCAGCCCTTCATCGTATCCCTGGCAGGTATGTTCTTTGCCAGAGGTATGACGACCATCGTTCATTCTCAGCCCTTTAACGTAGCCAACGAGGCTTTCCAGGCGCTGAAAAACACCAGAATCAAACTGCCGTTTGGTTCCGTAAACGCGAAGGGTGTCTTTGTAAATGCTTACGTAGAGATCGGCGTTGTGGTGGCAATCGCCATTGTTGTGATTCTGTTCTGTGTGCTTCGCTGGATGAAGCTGGGCCGCAGCTTCTACGCGGTAGGCGGAAATCAGCAGAGTGCTCTGATGCTGGGAATCAATGTAAAGAGAACACGTTTCATCGCGCAGCTCCTCAGCGGTCTGCTGGCAGGAATTGCCGGATATGTGTACTTTATGCATGTTGGTTCCGGTTCACCTTCTCATGCCTCCGGCATGGAGATGAACGCCATCGCAACCTCTATCATCGGCGGTACGCTGCTGACCGGCGGTGTGGGCAACATTTTCGGAACTTTCCTGGGTGTTCTGTCCCTGGGACTGATCCAGAATATCGTGTCTTCCATCGGTCTGGATCAGGCTTGGTGGACCGGTATCACCGTAGCGGCTATGCTCTGCCTGTTCCTGGTAATCCAGAGTGTGATCATGGCTCAGAGCAGAAAGAAGAAAGCGGCTGTTTAACAAACGCGGCAAAGTCCAGGCTGCCGGTATGAGGCCGGCTGCCGGATCTATATGAGTAAGTACAAAGGAGGCAAAACCCGCTGAATGTATCGGGTTTTGCCTCCTTTTTGGCGCAATCCGGAAAATGCGGAGAAAGCCTCCCGGCCGCGGGGTAAGCGGACATGTAAATCCGGGCAATTCCGCCGTTGACAACCCGGGGAATCGTGCTATAATGAACCACATAAGAGAAAGCGAAGAAGAGAAGAGTAGGCTGCGGGAAGTCTGAAGAGAGGGATGGCAGGGTGCGAGCATCCCGGCGGATGGCGGCTGAAGACCACCTCCGAGCGGCCCCAATCCGGCCCGGCGACTCCGTTACCGTCAGAATGAAGAGGTCCCGGGGCAGCGCCCGGGGCAAGCAGGGTGGAACCGCGGACTCAGAAGAGAATCGTCCCTTATGGCAGAAATGCCGTAAGGGATTTTTGTTCCCCAAATATGTGAAAAAGGAGAAGAAGATCATGATTATTACACTGAAAGACGGCAGCACTAAGGAATACAGCGCCCCCATGACGGTGCTGGAGATTGCGAAAGACATCAGCGAGGGCCTTGCCAGAGCTGCCACTGCCGGCGAGATGGACGGTGAGGTGGTGGATCTGCGGCATAGGGTAGACCGGGACTGCAGCCTGAGCATCCTGACTGCTTCCGATCCGGAGGGCCTGGCAGCCTACCGGCATACTACCTCCCACATCCTGGCTCAGGCGGTTAAGCGTCTGTATCCTCAGGCAAAACTGGCCATCGGCCCCTCCATTGCTGACGGATTTTACTATGACATTGACATCGAGGGAGGATTTACCCCGGAAGACCTGGAGAAGCTGGAAGGGGAGATGAAGAAGATTGTCAAAGAGAATCTGGAGATCACCCGTTTTACAAAACCCAGAGAGGAAGCCATCGCCCTTATGAAAGAGCGTCAGGAGCCTTATAAAGTGGAACTGATCGAAGATCTGCCGGAGGGGGCGGAGATCAGCTTCTATCAGCAGGGAGAGTTCATCGATCTCTGCGCCGGACCTCATCTCATGAGTACCAAGCCGGTGAAGGCCTTTAAGCTTACCAGCCTGGCGGGCGCCTACTGGAGAGGGGACGAGCATAACAAAATGCTGACCCGGATCTATGGTACCGCCTTCCCCAAGAAGGCAGAGCTGGACGAGTATCTGACCATGATGGAAGAGGCCAAGAAGAGAGATCACCGGAAGCTGGGCAAAGAGCTGGGACTGTTCATGATGCACGAGGCGGGACCTGGATTCCCCTTCTTTCTGCCAAAAGGAATGATCCTTAAAAACACTCTGCTGGATTACTGGCACGAGCTCCATGAGAGAAACGGCTATCAGGAGATCTCCACGCCCATCATTCTGAACCGGAGCCTCTGGGAAACCTCCGGCCACTGGGATCACTATAAAAACAATATGTACACCACAGTCATCGATGAGCAGGACTATGCCATCAAACCCATGAACTGTCCCGGCGGCGTGCTGGTGTATCAGTCGGAGCCCCGCTCCTACCGGGATCTGCCTCTGCGGCTGGGCGAGCTGGGCATTGTCCATCGCCATGAGAAATCCGGGCAGCTCCACGGCCTCATGAGAGTCCGCTGCTTTACCCAGGACGACGCCCATATCTTTATGACCCCGGATCAGATCCGGGACGAGATCAAGGGTGTGGCCCGGCTTATTGATGAGGTATACAGCCTTTTCGGCTTTAAGTATCATGTGGAGCTTTCCACCCGTCCCGAGGATTCTATGGGAAGCGATGAGGACTGGGAACTGGCCACTGACGCCCTCCGGGGAGCCCTGGATGACCTGGGCCTGCCCTACGCGGTAAATGAGGGAGACGGAGCCTTCTACGGCCCCAAGATCGACTTCCATCTGCAGGACTCCATCGGCCGGACCTGGCAGTGCGGCACCATTCAGCTGGACTTCCAGCTGCCCCTGAGGTTCGGGCTGGAGTACACCGGAGCGGACGGGGAGAAGCACCGTCCCATTATGATCCACCGGGTAGCTTTCGGCTCCATTGAGCGGTTCATCGGCATTCTCATCGAGCATTTTGCGGGAGCCTTCCCCACATGGCTGGCTCCGGTGCAGGTGAAAGTCCTGCCTATCTCCGAGAAATTCCTGGACTATGGAGAGAAAGTGCTGGCTGAGTTAAAGAAGGCCGGCATCCGGGCGGAGCTGGATGTGCGCTCCGAGAAGATCGGTTACAAGATCCGGGAGGCTCAGAGCCTGAAGATTCCCTACATGCTGGTGGTGGGAGCCAAAGAGGAAGAGCAGGGTCTGGTGGCGGTCAGAAGCCGGTTTAAGGGCGATGAAGGCCAGAGCAGTCTTGCCGGTTTCACAGAAGCGATTCAGAAGGAGATCGCTTCCAAAGAAATCAAGAAAGTGGAAATAGAAGAAAAATAAGGCAGAGGCGTATAGCCGGTTAAATTCCGGGCATACTGTTTCCGTAAACTCGAAAGGAGGTAGTATGTATGCCGGCTTTAAAGTGCTCAGCCATGACCTGTGTCTACAACAAAGGAGAACTTTGTTCCAAAGGTGATATTAAAGTGGGCGGCAGCGGGGCCACCCGGGCGGATGAGACCTGCTGCGAAAGCTTCATGGAAAGGAAGGACGCCATGAGCAACAGTATGACTATGGCAGACAGCGGATGCGGATGCACCAATATCGGGGTAAACTGCGAGGCCACGGGCTGCCGGTCCAACGACCACTGTAAATGTGTGGCAGGCGCCATCAACATTGACGGACACGATGCCTGCTGCATGAGCGAGACCTGCTGCAGCAGCTTCATGCGCGGATAGGGAATGCGTAATGGAAAGCACCACCCGGACACGGAATGCCGGGTGGTGTTTTCTGTTCAATGCGTTGAGGCGGAGCGCAGGTTTTTCTGGAAAAATAAGAGATTTTTTCTTGACTTAAGCAGATATCCGTGGTAGGATAGCAACGTATGAAAAGAAAGAAGAGTATCCGCTCTCACCTTAGCGCAAGCAGGCGACTAATGGTTTATACAGTCATAAAAGGAATCCCGGCGGGGGTTCAGTAATATGATTTTTCAGGCGGATAGTCAGCTATCCGCCTTTTCATATGCGTCAGAGGTCTCTCAGGAGACAGCAGTCAACAGTGAATTTGGATGGAGGTATACTACAATTAGCGATTTAATGATTAATGAGCAGATTCGTGACAGAGAGGTCCGTCTGGTCAGTGAGAGTGGGGAACAGTTAGGTATTATGTCCGCCAGAGACGCGTATCTGAAAGCCCAGGAGGCAGGTCTGGACCTGGTGAAGATCGCCCCCATGGCGAAGCCGCCGGTCTGCAAGATCATCGACTACGGGAAGTACAGATATGAGATGGCCCGGAAAGAGAAAGAAGCCCGCAAGAAACAGAAGACGATTGAGATTAAGGAAGTGCGCCTTTCTCCCAACATTGATACCAACGACTTAAACACTAAGGTAGGTGCTGCCAGAAAGTTCATCTCCAAAGGGGACAAAGTAAAGGTCACTCTGCGGTTCAGAGGAAGAGAGATGGCACATATGAACAGCAGCAGACATATTCTGGATGAATTCGCTGAGAGCCTGTCTGATATTGCGGTGATTGAGAAAGCGCCCAAGGTAGAAGGCAGGACTATGACCATTGTTTTAGCAGCTAAAAAGTAACTGATTATAAGGAGGAAACAGACAATGCCGAAAATGAAAACAAGCAGAGCCGCAGCAAAGCGTTTTAAAGTGACGGGCAGCGGTAAATTAGTGAGAAACAAAGCTTATAAGAGCCATATCTTAACCAAAAAATCTCAGAAGAGAAAAAGAAATCTGCGCAAGCAGACCGTTGTGGACGCCACCAACGTAAAGAGCATGAAGAAGATTTTACCGTATTTATAAGAGATAAGGAGGATTTTAAGAGATGGCAAGAATCAAGGGCGGTTTAAACGCTAAGAAGAAACATAATAGAGTATTAAAACTGGCAAAAGGCTACAGAGGAGCCAGAAGCAAACAGTACAGAGTGGCAAAACAGTCTGTTATGAGAGCTCTGGCAACTGCTTATGCCGGAAGAAAACAGAGAAAGCGTCAGTTCCGTCAGCTGTGGATCGCCAGAATCAACGCGGCTGCCAGACTGAACGGACTGTCCTACAGCAAGTTTATGTATGGACTGAAGCAGGCCGGAGTAGAGCTGAACCGCAAGGTGCTGGCTGACATGGCGGTCAATGACAAAGAGGGATTTGCTTCCCTGGCTGAACTGGCCAAGAGCAAAGTTGCCTGACAAACAGAAATAGTATAAAGAAAAAGATGGCTGTCGTGAGCCATCTTTTCTTATTGAGGAAAATTCTCAGGGGAAGGCATGACTTGCAAGAGCCGCGCCTGCCCCTATTTGGAACGATCTATTTCCCGCCCGTCTCTTGGGCGGCGGACAATCTTATGTCAACCAGATCTTTTTCATATTTTCCAGTCTGCTGCCCATTCCAACCAGCAGGGCGTCCGCCAGGGTCAGCGCGGTCATGGATTCTACTACTACCACCGCTCGGGGCACAATCACAGGATCGTGGCGGCCGTGGATCTCAATGGAGGCGGCTTTCCCCTCCCGGGTCACGGTCTGCTGCGGGGAAGCGATAGACGGAGTGGGCTTAACGGCGGCCCGCAGCACAATATCACTGCCGTTGCTGATGCCGCCCAGGATACCTCCGGCGTGGTTCGTAAGGGTGAAAATGCGTCCGTTTCCGTCTGCGGAGAAGGCGTCGTTGTTTTCCTGGCCTGTGGCGGACGCGGCCAGGAACCCATCTCCGATTTCTACACCTTTTACAGCGCCGATGGACATGACTGCTTTCGCCAGGTTAGCGTCCAGCTTTTCAAACACAGGATCCCCGGCCCCGGCAGGCATGCCGTGGACCAGGCATTCGATGACGCCTCCGGAAGAATTCTTTTTGGACATGCATTCCTCCAGCCAGGCGGCGGCCTTTTCTGCAGCCTGGGCATCCGGCATGTTCAGATGATTGTTTCGGATCTCATTTTCATCAAAAGTTTGAATGGACACAGGGCCGATGGAGCGGGTGTAGGTGCAGAGGGTGATTCCCAGCTCCCGCAGCAGCAGGCAGGCGATAGCCCCTGCCGCTACCCGGCCGATGGTTTCCCGCCCAGAGGACCGCCCCCCGCCCCGATAGTCCCGGAATCCGTATTTCACATCAAACCCGTAATCCGCATGGCCGGGACGGTAGGAGCCGGCAATGCCGCTGTAATCTTTTGAGCGATGATCGGTGTTGCGCACCATAAGGGAAATGGGAGTCCCGGTAGTCCTGCCCTCAAAAACTCCTGACAAAATCTCTACCAGGTCATTTTCAGTTCTTTGGGTGCTGTAGCGGCTCCGCCCCGGACGGCGCCGGTTCAGATATTCCTGTATATCGGAGGCCTTCAGGGGAAGCCCTGCCGGACATCCGTCTACAACAACGCCCAGGCCTTTGCCGTGAGATTCCCCCCAGGTGGTGATCCTGAATATTGTTCCGTATGATGAACCTGCCATAAGTGTATACTCCTTTATAGAAAAACTTCCGGACGCGGGTCTGCCTTCCCGCGGCGCGCGGGTTCCCGCCGTCCAGTTTTCAGTGTATCACAAACAGCCGGCGGTGGCTACACTTATCTGCCGGGCCGGGAAGCAGTTAATTTTTTGTAAAGCGTTTGACAAACAAAATTCAGCCGCTTATAATTAATGAGTGTAAATTGGGAGGATATTTCTGTTCTTTCCGCGGACAGAGAAGGAGTCTGAGGATATGGTGAGAATATTCAAGACAGAAGAAGGGAGACTGCAGCAGATTCAGGAACCGGCAGACGGCTGCTGGATTGCTCTGACAGACCCTACGGCGACGGAAATTTTTGATATTGCGCAGAAATATGATATAGAAGTAGACGATCTCCGGGCGCCTCTGGATGAAGAAGAACGCTCCCGTATTGAGGCGGAAGACAACTATACGCTGATCCTGGTGGACATTCCTACCATAGAGGAGAGAAATGACAGGGACTGGTATGAGACGATCCCCATGGGTATTGTAGTAACCGGGAAAGTCCTGATCACCGTCTGCCTGGAAGACACGCCGATTCTGGGAAGTTTTATGGACGGCCGGGTGCGCAACTTTTTTACTTATATGAAGACCCGCTTTATCCTGCAGATTCTGTACAGAAACGCCAATATGTATCTGCATTATCTGCGGATTATTGATAAGAAGAGCGAGCAGATTGAGAGTCAGCTCCACCGCTCCCAGAGAAACAAAGAACTGATCGAACTGCTGGAACTGGAAAAGTGCCTGGTCTACTTTACAACTTCCCTGCGTTCCAATGAGATGGTGCTGGAAAAACTCATGAAGATCGATTCTATCAAGCATTATCCGGAGGATGAAGATCTGCTGGAGGATGTCATCATTGAAAATAAACAGGCCATTGAGATGGCGGATATATACAGCAACATTCTCCGGGATACTACGGAGGCGGTGGCTTCCATCATCAATAATAATCTGAATATCGTCATGAAATTCCTGGCCACAGTCACGCTGGTGATCTCGGTGCCGAACATTATCTTCTCCGCCTACGGCATGAATGTCCGCAGCGAGAGCATGCCCTTCGCGGACAGCCCCTACGGCTTTCCGATTCTATGCGGCATTGCCCTGGGAGTCTGTCTGGTTCTGGTTTTTATTATGGCGAAAAAGAAGTTTTTCTGACCTTAAAGGTTTCTGGAAAAAGAAAGGAAGAAAATGAAGTTTTTCAACAAGCTGGAACGCAAATTCGGTAAATACGCGATCCCGAACCTGACTAGGTATATCATTATCACTTACGGGATCGGCTACCTGCTGTGGTTTATTCAGCAGGCATCTTCAGTCAATATCCTGGGGTGGCTGACGCTGGATCCCGGCCTGATCCTCCAGGGTCAGGTCTGGAGAATTGTCAGCTGGGTGCTGATGCCTCCGGGAGCCTTTGATATCTTTACCTTGGTCATGCTGCTGTTTTACTATAATATCGGCACAGTGCTGGAACGGGTCTGGGGAGATTTCCGCTATAATGCCTATATCTTTTTCGGATTGATTATGACAGTGGTGGGTTCCTGCATCCTGTACGCGGTTATGGGACCCTGGTATACGATTATGGGCTGGGGATGGATGTTCTCCACCTACTATGTCAGCCTGTCGATTTTCCTGGGGTTTGCCATGACCTTCCCGGATCAGCAGGTGCTTCTGATGTTTTTTATCCCTATTAAGATGAAATGGCTGGCGCTGGTAGACGTGGCGTATCTTGTCTATCAGATGATTGAAGGAAACTGGGCTTCCAGGGTAGTGATTCTCTGCTCCCTGGCCAGTACCATCATCTTTTTCCTCGCCACCCGGAACTATTCCAGATTTAATTACAGAGAGCAGAAACGCAAAAAAGAATTTTACCGGGCCGCCGGGTACACCCGTGTCCGGGGAAGCGGCGCTGCTTCAGGCGGAAGAAAACCGATCCATAAATGCGCGGTCTGCGGCCGCACGGAGCTGGATGATCCCAATCTGGAATTCCGGTTCTGCTCCCGCTGCAACGGCAATTATGAATACTGTCAGGATCACTTGTTCAATCATGTACACGTAAAGTGAACCTGTTCAGATGATATAAGGAAGGGGATTTTGTATGAAGAGGACGAAAATAATCTGTACGATGGGACCCAACGCGGATAAGCCCGGCATGGTAAAAAGCTGGATCGAGGCAGGCATGGATGTGGCGCGGTTCAATTTCTCCCATGGAAGCCACCAGGAGCATAAGGGGAGAATGGACAGTCTGAAAAAGCTCCGCAAGGAGATGAAAATCCCGGTGGCAATCCTTCTGGATACCAAGGGGCCGGAAATCCGGACCGGAGTTCTGGAAAACGGCCAGAAAGTTACTTTAAAAGAAGGCCAGAAATTCGTTCTCACCACCCGGGAGCTCATCGGAAACAGCAGTTGTGTATCCGTCACCTACGACCGCCTTCCGGAAGATGTCAAAGAGGGAGACAGGATCCTGGTGGATGACGGCCTGATCGAACTGAAGGTTCTCAGCCTGACGGAGGCGGAAATTACCTGCGAAGTGGTCAACGGCGGCGAGCTGGGCGAGAGAAAGGGAGTGAACGTGCCCAATGTCTCTGTGAACCTTCCGGCTATCACGGACAAGGATAAAGAGGATCTGCTGTTTGGCATTCAGCAGGGCGTGGATTATGTGGCGGCTTCCTTTATCCGCAAGGCGGAGGATGTAAAGGAAATCAAAGGGTTTCTGAAGGAGCACGGCGGCGAACATATTGATGTGATCTCCAAAATCGAGAACGCGGAGGGCGTGGAGAATATTGACGAGATCATCGCGGCCAGCGACGGCATCATGGTAGCCAGAGGAGATCTGGGAGTGGAAATTCCAGCCTACAAAGTTCCCCATATCCAGAAAACGATTATCGAAAAATGCAACCGGGCCTATCTGCCGGTCATCACTGCCACCCAGATGCTGGACTCCATGATCCGCAACCCCAGGCCCACCAGAGCCGAGGTGACCGATGTAGCCAACGCCATTTATGACGGTACCGACGCGGTTATGCTCTCCGGCGAGACAGCCATGGGGAAATATTCCCGGGAAGCAGTCCGTATGATGGCGGAGATCGCTCTGGAATCTGAAAAATATCTGAAATTTGAAATGTACCGGGATGTGGAATTTGCCCGGGGACGCGCCAGCGTATCCAGCGCGGTGGGGTTCGCGGCCGTGGACATGGTGGAACACATCGGCGCGTCCTGCATTGTGACGCCCACCGTTTCCGGCAAGACTGCCCGCCTGATCTCCAACCTGCGGCCCAGCGTGCCCATTTACGCGGTAACCCCCTACGAGTGGGTAAAACGGAAAATGCAGCTCTACTGGGGTGTTATTTCTGTGACCGGATACGAGGAGGATTCCACGGAAAATATTATTTCCCACGCCCTGTACATGGTTACCAGAGAGAATCTTGTACATAAAGGAGAAATGGTAATTTTTACAGCCGGGGATCCGGCAACGAATGAAGTCAGCAGCGAGGGAAATACTACAAATATAACAAACATGCTTCACATTATACAGGTAAAATGAGACTTAGGAGATACGTATGAAAAAACCATTTGTGACAAAGGACAAGCTGGAGGAAATCATCCGGGAGATTCCCACACCGTTTCATCTGTACGATGAAAAAGGGATCCGGGAAAACGCGGAAAAAGTGATGAAAGCCTTTTCCTGGAATCCCGGATTCAAGGAATATTTTGCTGTCAAGGCCAATCCCAATCCCTATCTGATCAAGATTCTCGGGGAATACGGCTGCGGCTGCGACTGTTCTTCCCTGACAGAACTGATGCTCTCGGAAGCCATGGGATTCGGGGGAGACGATATCATGTTTTCTTCCAATGTCACCCCGGCGGAGGAGTATAAAAAAGCCGCGGAGCTGGGAGCCGTCATTAATCTGGATGATATTACCCATGTGGATTTTCTGGAGAAGACTTTGGGCTATATTCCCAAAAAGATCAGCTGCCGCTATAATCCGGGCGGATTGTTCAAGATCACCACGGATATTATGGACAATCCGGGAGACGCCAAATACGGAATGACTACCGAGCAGCTGTTTGAGGCTTTCCGGATGCTGAAAGCCAAGGGGGCGGAAGAGTTTGGAATTCACGCTTTTCTGGCCAGCAATACGGTGACCAACGAATATTATCCGGCGCTGGCGAAAGTTCTGTTTGAAGTGGCGGTAAAACTTCAGAAAGAGACAGGCTGTCACATTACCTTTATCAATCTGTCCGGAGGAGTGGGCATTCCCTACCGGCCGGATCAGGAGCCGAATGATATCCAGGCCATCGGCGACGGCGTGCGCAGAGTGTACGAAAAGGTATTGGTTCCGGCGGGCATGGGAGATGTGAGCCTCTGCACGGAAATGGGCCGCTTCATGATGGGACCCTATGGCTGTCTGGTGGCAAAAGCCATTCATGAAAAACACATTTATAAAGAGTATATCGGACTGGATGCCTGCGCTGCCAATCTTATGCGTCCGGCCATGTACGGAGCCTATCATCACATTACGGTCATGGGCAAGGAAGAAGCGCCCTGCGATCATAAATATGATGTAACGGGATCGCTCTGTGAAAACAACGATAAATTCGCCATTGACCGGATGCTGCCCAAAATCGATATGGGGGACATTCTGGTAATCCATGACACAGGGGCCCACGGTTTTTCTATGGGATACAATTATAACGGAAGACTCTGGTCCGCGGAAGTTCTTTTGAAGGAGGATGGAAGTTTTCAGAAGATCCGCCGGGCAGAGGAACCGAAAGATTATTTTGCCACTCTGGATTTTACCCCTGAGTATAAAAAGATGTTTGGCGAATAAAAAGGAAAGGCTTGCTTAACAGACAGAGATATGCTAAAATAAAATCTGTCTGTTAAGCAGGACGCTTTTCAGACAGAATTTCATATGCCGGTGTGGCGGAATTGGCAGACGCACATGACTCAAAATCATGCGGAGCGATCCGTGCCGGTTCGAGTCCGGCCACCGGCAGACCCAAAAGCCCGCAGCGATGCGGGCTTTTTAAAGTGTTTTTAAAGTCTGTTTAAAGTTTCCGGCAGAGCCTTGCCAGATCTTTCCGGCCATGATATTCTAACATCAGTATTGCCGGAAGGCTGCCGGCAGTACAATTACAGACAGAACAAAGACAGGAGAAATGTATATGAAATCTAAAAGCTGGCTGAAAAAAGTGATTCTGGCGGTGATAGTGGCTGCGATTGCCTTTTTGTACTACTACATCAAACTTCCGGCCATCAATATCCATTCACAGGGCTTCTGGGGTTTCCTGATTCTGCTGGCGATTCTTCTGGTGGCGGTGCTCCGTGTGCTGCCCCTGGCAAAACATGCCAGAGAATACGGAGAGACACCGGACTTGAAGCACGATAAGCCATTCCGAATCGGTCTGCTGGCGGTGGGCGGTTTGATCGCTATCTTTCTTGTGGGCTCCATTCTCTCTTCCAGCATTGTAAATGCCAGAAAATACCAGCAGCTGCTGACGGTGGAAGACGGAAGCTTTGCAGATGAAATTCAGGAAGTGGCCATTGATTCCGTGCCGCTGCTGGATAAGGACAGCGCCACGATCCTGGGGAACAGAAAAATGGGAAGCATGGCGGATATGGTATCCCAGTTTGAGGTGGCGGACGATTATACCCAGATCAACCTCAATGATGTGCCGGTGCGGGTATCGCCGCTGAAATACGCCGGATTTATCAAGTGGTTTACCAATCAGAGCGACGGCATCCCCGGTTATATGCAAATTGATATGACTACCCAGAATACAGAACTGGTGCGTTTGGATCAGCCTATCAAGTATTCAAAAGGTGAATACTTCAACCGGAATATTTACAGGCACCTGCGCTTTAAATATCCCACATATATTTTTGATAATATTAATTTTGAGATTGATGACCAGGGGACGCCCTGGTGGATCTGCCCGGTAAAAGAATATACCATCGGCCTGTTCGGGGGGCAGACGATCGGCCGGGTAGTACTCTGCAACGCGCAGACCGGAGAGTGCCTGGATATGGCTGTGGAAGATGTGCCTCAGTGGGTGGATAAGGTGTATTCAGCGGAAATGCTGACCCAGTTCTATGATTATTACGGAACCCTGAAGCATGGATGGCTGAATTCTGTTCTGGGACAGAAGGACTGCCTGAAGACCACGGACGGATACAATTATCTGGCGATTAATGATGATATCTGGGTGTACACGGGAGTTACATCTGTAACCAGCGATCAGAGTATTGTGGGATTTGTGCTGATGAATCAGCGGACGAAAGAGACAAAATTCTTTTCGGTAACCGGCGCGGTGGAGGCCAGCGCAATGGGAAGCGCGGAGGGACAGGTTCAGGATCTTGGCTACGTGGCGACTTTTCCGCTGCTGCTGAACATTGATAATCAGCCTACGTATTTCCTGACGCTGAAGGACGGCAGCGGGCTGGTGAAAAAATATGCGCTGGTCAATGTGCAGAAATACCAGGTGGTGGCCATTGGAGATACCCTGGAGCAGTGCCAGGAGAGCTATCATCAGCTGATGGAATCCAATCATATCCTCAGCGAAACGGCGGAAGAACAGAAGACCAGCGGAATCATTGAAAAAATTTCTTCCATTGTGCAGGAAGGCAACACACACTATTATATTATGCTGGAGGGGGATGAACGGCTTTTTGACGTGAATGTAGCGGACAATCTGGAAATCCTTCGCAAAGAAGTGGGAGACCGGGTGAACCTGGAATTTACAGAGGGAAGCAAGGCGTGTGAGGTTTCAAAGGTAGAATAGGCGGGACAGGTGACAGAAAATGGATGAACAGATGATAAAAGAGCAGATTTGCGAAATGGGCAGACGCATGTACCAACGGAACATGGTGGCGGCCAATGACGGCAATATTTCAGTTAAAATAAGGGAAGGGGAATATTTCTGCACGCCAACGGGAGTATCCAAAGGATATATGACGCCGGATTATATCTGCCGTGTAGACGCGGCGGGAAACCTGCTGGAAGCAAATCCGGGGTTTCGCCCTTCCTCGGAAATGAAAATGCATATGAGAGTTTATGCCAGACGTCCGGATATTGGCGCGGTAGTCCATGCGCATCCTCCCTATGCCACGAGCTTTGCGGTGATGGGCACGCCCCTGGATCAGCCGATTATTTCTGAAGCAGTGGTGTCCCTGGGAACTGTGCCTGTGGCCGAGTACGGGACGCCATCTACCGATGAATTGCCGGAAGCCCTGGAAAAGTATCTTCCGGATTATGACGCGGTGCTGCTGGAGCATCACGGTGCCCTTACCTATGCGGCGGATTTAACCACCGCCTATATGAGGATGGAATCGGTAGAGTTTTACGCGCAGCTTCTGTATCAGACCAGAATGCTGGGAGGCCCCAGGCTGCTCAGCCGGGAGCGGGTGAAAAAACTGATAGAAGTGAGGAAGAAAATGGGAATCGTTTTCGGTAAACATTGACTTTGCCGACGATTGCTGCGGATAAAAAAATTCCTGCATGTTTAGAAAAAAAGGTTGACAAAAGATATCTGAAGTGCTATAGTAAAAGTCCATTGATTCGTCAATGGACTTTTATGTAACACGCGTTTAAAAAGCGTTTTACAAAAAAGATAAAAAAGCTGTTGACAAAGGCGGAGCGCTGTGGTAGTATAAACGAGTTGCCGCAAGGGACAGCAAAAAAGAAATGAAAAAAGTTGTTGACAAACAGAAAAAGCTGTGATA